>Ga0137404_10000723_pt1 | contig 21778 bp, 45 predicted proteins | sample CZOMad2_1_16fung_FD_108285 | JGI IMG/M metagenome (GOLD analysis project Ga0137404, IMG submission 108285) | Vadose zone soil fungal communities from Angelo Coast Range Reserve, California, USA - CZOMad2_1_16fungal (Illumina Assembly) | ecosystem: Environmental > Terrestrial > Soil > Vadose... | reverse complement strand
TGGCATTTCGCCGCCAGGTATTGGCACTCCATTTCGGCCATCAGTACCGCGCCATTCCCCGGACGGCGGGTATTGGGGGATGGGAATGGGGGGTTACGTTTTACCTAATCCCTCTAAGCATATCAGCCAAAGCCTTTCCGGCTTCGCTAGTCGCTTCTACTGGCCATTCACTGCCATCGTCCATATGCACCATATAGTTGACGCTGCCATTGTTGCGGTAAACGTATGACACAAAGTCCGGGTTAAGCCACCATTCCGGTACATCTGGCCTTCCAACTTGAATCCAAGCGCGTTGAGCCATTTTGTTTCCTCCTATAACGACCAATCCCCCGCCGGTCAGGGTAAAAGCGGGGGATTGGCCTACCAAGTCGGGAGGACAGGACGTGAAACCATTCCCGCGTTTTCCTGCCACACCCTATATTCAGTTGTCCGTACTCGCACGCTTTTGGTGCGAGCCCTCCACCCTAGGCATTCCAAGGCTTGGGCGGAAGCTATTCCTTCACCGGTGTTTGACCGGTCACATAATGGCGGACTTGATTGGCTGTCGCGTGCCAATGTTGCTGGATGTGCCCCGGTACTTGCTGCCACACCGGCAATTGCGCGCCGGTAATTGAAAGACCATCGCACGAACTGTAATACGCCTCGTATGCGATTTGGCCTAGAGACTTGAGGTCGCCAACATTGTTGCCATCGTCATACAATGGCCCGATATCGGTCATGCCGCTGGAGTTGTGATTGCCTGGAATGTGCCAGACCCCGGCGGCAGAAGCAACCACTTATCGCCAAGGCTTGAACTTCCGGTAAGGGCCAGGGTGTAGGTTCCGTGACTCCCGGCCGCCTGATCGCACCTCCTGTTGACCGTGGTAAGGTCCCCATTGGCGTTGACCCGGAACGTCCAGACCGTACCTAGGGCGTTGGGGTCGCTCTTGAGGGTGGCATTGTTGCACAGATTGTCGGAGGCCAGAAGCAGTCCACCGGAGAACGTGATGTTTCCGTTCTGGTCGCCTAGATAAGTGCCGCTCACCGGGAACCAATGCAGCGTCCGCCCAGGATGATTGACGACGATAGCCGGTGTACCGGCGACGAGGTTGTCATTGCCGACAGCGAACGACGAGCCGAATTTCTCCCACACATTGAACGGGTTATTCGTAGGCCCGCTTGTCATTGACACCGCATTGACGGGAATTGCTGACCCGAGAATGCACCCGATAATTCCGAGTAGCACGATAATACGCTTCACTTGCTAGCCCCTCTCGAATGTTACTCCGACGATTTCTGTGGCAAACCATGCCCGGTTCGTATAATCCCGGGCTTTAATGGTGATAGAGTAACCACCTCCACTAGGATGTCTGACAATACGTAGGCTTTCGGGTCTGCAATCAACCCGGAATGTCTGGATTTTCATCCCAGACAAAACCCGAATCGTCAGAACGAAGAAAAAGTATGACGGAGGCATTAAGGGATTCGTCCCACTTTCGGCTTAGCCTCCTTATTTGGCACGAAATAAGCCAGCGCGCCAGCGCTCAAGCCAGCGACAGCCACTTTTCCCCAGTCGCCGAGTGAGTTTGGTTGCGTTCCCTGCGCATAGGCCAGCGCGCCCGCCAGGAACGCTAGAACGGCCTTGCGGTAGAAGCTGGGGTTGAGTTTCATTGGCTGCGAATCCTCCTTCTAGCGGCTCGCTCGATGCGGCCGAGATAGCGAACGTACTGCTTGTGGACGTAATACCCGCTAAAGAAACCTGCCATTAGACCGGCGACTATTCCGATGAGCATTTCTACCTCCGCCGGTAAGGCTTGACTTTGACAGGTGGCTGTATTCCCTTTCCATCCTCGTCGGCGCTAATCGACTTTCTTAGCGTCTCCTCCAGGTCGGCCGGGAATTCCATTGTCACGCGATCCTTTCGCGCGACCTGCCCCGGGATTGGCTGGCGGTGCAAGATCCGGCGCCACTTGTTCCGGAGAATCCAGTGCTGTGACATATCTCCGGTAACAGCATCGGTAGAAGTGAAGGGCAAGAAGAATATCAACCGTCCTTTCCGGAACGCCAGATATAGCACCGGTATTGAGACGGTAATAAACGCCAAAAGTGCAGCAATGCGGTTCACCGCTAGCAGGACCAATACCAAGATGATTGGCCAGAACACACCGTTTCGGATCAAAGACCGGTGGAAATGGGGCCTCTTCTGCCACGGGGTTAGCGCCTTTCCTGGCTTACCTCTCGTCGCGCCTTTCCAGAACGACGAATTGTCCTTCCTTTCGCGCCTCATCGGGCGGCCGGTAAAGAACCGGAATGCGAGAATGATTGCTGACAGCAGGCAACGCCATACGGTCACTTGCTGCTTCACTTGCACGGTAACGGGCATGGTGTACCTCATACGACGGACGGCCGGTGTCAACCCTGATGTGACCTCGGGTAGCGCGGGTAAGAATCGCGTAGCAAACCCCGACGAGAAAGCCGACGATAGCGGCCACGAACGTCAGGATTTCTGCGAATTCCAGTAGCACCCTTACTATTGCTGATTCATTTGCGGTGCCTATAACGTAAAGGATAAGCAGGATTAGCACCGGCCCGCCTCCGAACGTTTTGCAACACGCGCAATGCAATCCCTTGCACGCTGCGCCAAACATTAGTGCCTCCTAGTATTGCGGCCGGACCGATGCGGTACGGGGCAGACACACACCGGTCCGGCCTCATCGGCGAATTGTCCGTCACAATCCGCCGGGTCTTTAAGCCTATTCATACTGCGCCCCTTGCCATTCTGGTGTCTCTCTCCAGCCTACCATGCCGGTCCGGCGCGCGGAGGCACCGACACGCCGGACCGGCGGATAAGCGGAATGGCCGCTTAGTATTAAGCAGCCGTTCCGGTCCTTGTGGCCCGCCCGCTACGCATCACCGAACGAACCATTAGCCGCGTACCCGCTTGCGTGATTCTCTGGTAAGGCCAATTGATAATTACAGGCCAGATGAGGCAAGGTATCCAGAGAACAACGATGACGAATAGCGCGACAACCTGCACCACTATTCCGGCTATTAGCAGAACAGGAGTAATGAGAATGAGACGGCGGGACATTGTGCCTCCTACGTTGAGTCGGTTCCGGTGTTACGGTCCACTCTGCTAAATCGCTTAGCTGTTTCTTCGTCTTGTTTTGCTAGGTGGCGGTCTATTCGGTCGAACCGAACATTAAGTGTAGCAGCGAATCCGTCGATAATTTTCATCGTGATTTCGCCCGCCTGCTTACGTTGTTTTTCCTGCCAATTGAGTACTGTTCGTGCAACGCCAATGATGGTAGCGGCAATGGCGAATAGCCCGGTTACGATTGGAACCCAAATAGCTAGGGCTTGTCCCCAGTTAATCCCCGTTGTTTGCGCGCGGATGACCGCTAGCATTCTAGTCCTTTAGTAATCTTGCGCTATTAGTGAATAACTGATGGTTGCAGCAACGCCGGAGCTATTAGTGAATGTCATCAGATAGGGAACCCTGGCCAGTATGTATTCAGCCTCGAAGATTTGAGTAGCAGCATCGCCGAGGAATACGCGCTCGACTTGCCCGCCCAACCCTGCGGCTTCTTGCAACTGAAATAGGACCTGCTTTGTTGTCAACCCGAGCACGTTAAGGAACAGTTTTGTACGCCCGGCCCAATTGTTTCCGAGCCGGTTAAGAACGGTGCCAGCACCGTTAAGCAGGGATTGATCAGCGAACACCTGGTTACGCTGCATGTCCCCAGCGGTCTGCTTAAACCCTCCGGTCGTGACGTTGCCGCTGTTAATGTCTCGCCAGTCGTCCCGTTGGTAGGAGCGACCGGAGCCATTCCATCGCATTGACGTAAGTGACTGGGATAGCGCGGCAGTAGTTCCGTTGAACATGCTTATCTGCATGTACTGCCCGCGCATTGGACCTTTGCCGTAGGATGTCTTACCGGCAGTGGCCGCGCTTACGTACCAGCGGATGCTGTCAATGGGTACGGTATCAGATTGGTTCTCGAAAAAGTCGACCTGCACAAGTGTGAATGTACCTGATGTTTCTGCGGTATTGCAGGTTGCGACTAGTGAGAATTCGTAGCCGAGGAAATTGCCGACATAAACGCCGGGGTTATTGTTCCCCATGTTGACGGAACCGAGGGGAGTTATGAATTGCTGGGAACCGTTGGTTGGTAGCGCTACGGGGCTGGTGATATTGAACACAGCTTTAGGGTTAGCCAAAAGGGAAATGCCAGCGGCCGACAGGATAGCGGCGATAGTCGCCGGACCAGGGGCAAAGTTAAGACCGCCAGGAATCTTGATGACGGAGGCGGTCTGCCCTATCGGGCATATTCCGTAGGTTGGGCACACGGAACCGTCGAGGGTGACGCTGCCCCCCGGTTGCAGTGGGAAAGATCCTGATCTGTCTGGACTCACTCCAGAGTCGGAACCGAGGGTCAGGGTGTTGATCGTGTCGAGGTTCTGGATGATAGTTGGAGGGTCGTCTAGCTCAATCAATTGAACGGGGTTGGAACCGATGGTGAATGGTTCATAGAACCTACTTGCCATTGGTTCTCCATCCGCATTTACGTACCCGGACTTTGCGGATGGTATTGCATAGCAGCCAGATATAGTAGATCAACGGGACGCAACCGGACATTGCGCTGGTTGTGGATATCTGCGGAAGAGCGTCATTGGTTGATACGCTACCGGTAATTGGCCCGCTAATAATGCCGGGCGGCCCGCCGAGTGACTTAATCAGGTTGGACATGTTGACACCGTAAGCAGTCGGGTTTGCCCCCGGATCTCCACCTTTGGCTGCTTGCCCTTTAGCAGCCGCCAGAGTTGATCCGGTTCCCGGTGAGGCTGCCCATCCGACTTCAACGAACGGGTATGTGCCGACGGCTGTTCCGACTAGCTGTCCGGCGTGTACGCGCTGGCCGGTGTGAACGTGCGGAATGATGTTCTCCGCGTAATACATGAACTGTCCGGTATCCAGATGCAACCCAATGAACGTGCCGCCAGGCCAACCCGCATTTTTGACGTTCACTATCGTTCCGGAACCCATAGCGTACAGCGGGCCGTGGCCGGTGTAGTCGACTCCCATGTCTACCCGAGCGGACTTTAGCCCCTTGCCAATCGGGTTAACGAAAGACACTACTAATACCCCTTATCTGTACCGCTACTTAGTACTGCGGTTAAGCGATGGCCGCAGCTTCTATGGCCTTTGTTGCTCCTACTGGCTTAGCGTATCGGAAGGGCTCTCCAGGCTTCCTGCCCACGGGTGACCGATCGCCTTCTGATGCGGTCTTTTTGCCGCTGCCGGTTTCCTTATCTCCACTTGGCTGCGCGTAGTTGTTTGTTGTACTGCTCGAACCACCGCCGCCTGTAGAGAGCATATGAATACCGAGCAGGATAAGCGCAGCGCCAAACAGGATGAGCCCTAGCCGCTCGAACACGTCTCGCAGATCGCCTAGCGTATTCCCCAGCAACCCTGATATTGAGATGCCTCCACCTCCGAGCAACCCGCCGAGAGCACCGGTTATCGGGTTGCCGGTTGTGCTGACGTTCCCGCCTTTTTCTCCGGCTGTTCCCAGGATTCTGTCTGCATATCCTAGACCGGCCTGTATGTTACCAGGACCAGCGTTGTATGCCGCGAGGGCATTCCGGAGGTTCCCTTTCTCCTCTCTCAACAGACTCTTCATATAGACCGAGTAAACCTTAGCCTCGTCGCTGGGGTTAAACTCGGTCCCCTTACTCACTCCCGCTTGTGCGGCGTAAGTGTCATATGTAGAGGGCAGAAATTGCAGCCACCCTAGTGCGCCAGCGCTCGACTTGGCGTGCGCGTTGAAACCAGATTCCGCGCTCGCTTGTGCTGCAACCACGTCGAAAGGAATGCCGGTTTCATTGGACATCTGCTGTACTAGGGGCCGGTACTGGCTTGGTACGTTTACCATGGCGCCACTGCTCCGAGCGGCCACGGTAGTTTCTTACCTCGTCCGTCAAAAGCATCCCACACCAGCAGGGAGCCCAAAAGGAACAGGAGTACGCCTATACCTATCTGCGCCTTCCTGTTTTTCATGAAATGCCCGCGCGGCTTTACGGCGCGCTTGACATTCTCCATTACTTGACGAGCTTGGTTATCAGCCCGAATACGAGAAGGGCCACGAGAACTCCTGCGGCTACTGCGAATCCTGTTTTGAATCCGGGGGTCATATCTTCAGCCTTTGTCCGGGGTGAATGACGTTGGGGTTGCTGCCGACGACAGAACGATTACGGTGATACAGTCCTTCCCATCCACCAGGCACATTGTGCTGAGCCGCAATCTTGGACAGACTATCGCCTGGCCGTACCGTCACAAAAGACGTGTGCCCCACACGCTTGTGCGGAGGTGGCCGGTGCGGCGGCCGGTGCTTGGTCGGAGGCTTACCTTGCTTCCCAGGCTTACCCTGCTTGCCGGGCGGTCCGGCCTTCCCAGTAGGGCCTACAGAGCCTGGTGGTCCTTCCGGCCCTATCGTACCGATCCCGGAACCCTGGCCCTGTAGTGCGCCCTGTAGGGCCGCTTGGGTACTTGGGTCAAGTCCTCCGTTTCCGCCTGCCGCCGCGCTTCCTGATGCGTTGGAGTTGCTTCGCGAGACGAAAAAGAACACGAGGACAGCGAGTAGTCCTAGACCACCGACTACGTACCATTTATTCTTGCCGTCTAGCATTCCTTTCTTGTCTTTACCCTTCTTGCCGCTCTTGCCATCGCTGCCCTTAGGGGCTGGTGTATCTGCCATGAGTCACCCTGTCATCGGGTTGACGAAACGGGCGGCAGCAATGCGGCCTGGCCCGCCCGGGTTGTCTGGTTGCGATCCTGGGCCTAGTTCCCACATCATCTGGTAATTCAGCGGGGATGGGCCGCGCACGTGGAAGCCTGCCACGTCGCCGCGTGTCTGCCCGGGGATGATTGGCGCGGCCATGAACAGCCATCCCGAGCCTCGGTAAGGGATTCTCCAGCCTGCGGCGATTCCGTTTCGCAGCCCGTTGTGCAGTTGCACGTCTTGCGCGCCGGAAGCGTTGACGAACCGTCGTACCTGATGGGGATAGGTGTCCTCGTCGCAGGACGGAGCTTGCCTGTTTCGCTTGGGTCTCAGACCACCGTTGTATGACTGCATCTGCGCGGCAGAAACGTGCGTTCCTGTTGCGCTATTCGGGTAGCAGATCTGGCCCGTATCGGTTTGTGAGTGGTGAAGTACCGTCATGATCCCTGCTTGATGTTTCCTGCTTCGAGCGTCCGGCCTAGCGTGTTGACTCCAGTAAAGAGAGTTCCGGCCGCCGTGGAGAAACCTTTCGCATGCGTCATTACTGCAACGAAGATTGCTCCGAGGAAAAACAGGGTCAGGACGCGCCAAAAGTTGTTCATACCTTTTTCAGCCATCCCTGTAGTTGTGATGTATGGATGAGCAGCCAGCCCAGCAGAAAGCCAACCATGATAATCACCACTATGTTGCCTAGTGGCCGGTTGACTCCTGCTAGCAACGCAAGCAGGCCGACTCCGAGCAATTCAACTGTTGCCGTAACAACAATGTCATTGCCTGGTTGCCTGGCCGGCTTTTTCGTTGCCACTAGACCATCACGTCTTTTGTCTTGTGTCCTGGCACTGGTGGACTATCGGCCAGGGGTAGCGGTATTCCGCCTCCGGGCATGATGCCCCGAATTCCCTTACCAATTGATCCTCGGATGATACCGCCCAAGCCTCCGCCGCCATCGCCGCCAAGACCTGGGATGCCGCCGGTAATACCGGCGCCGTTAAAGATTACTTTGCGGATATCAGCCCAGTGTGCGACGAGGTTTAGCCCGATGAGAATTAGACCAATCCACAGTACGGCGCGTTGCTGCCCGTTCATGGGAAGGTCTTTTTGTTCGTCAAGGCTGCCGCCAGATTATGCTGCGAACCCTTGATGCCGACAATGACCACGAGGATTCCCAGTGCGACGACGAGCAGACCGAGCGGATTCATTGGCTAGTCGTCTTTATCCTCATTCTGGTCTGGATGGTTGCCAGCGTAGGCGAGGCCCTGCTCGTGCATCGACCACGTTTCGGCCGTTTCCTCCCCCACTCCGGCGCCATGGTTGGGAGTTGTGCCGAGAGGAGCAGTGGCACGTGATTGCGCGAGCTGCAATTCCATGTCCGCTAGGCGCTTCTCCAGCGCCTTCTCCCGGTCGCTTGGCTTTGAGCCGGAACCCTGGTCCTCCAACGCGGCCAGACGACGTTCTAGCGCGGCTTCCCTGTCGCTCTGCGGCTTGCTCTCGTCGCCCTTCTGGTCAGCCTTCTGTGGCTGCTTAGGGGCCGTCCCGCTTTTCTCCTGCTCTGGCATTGCGTAGCTCCTGTTAATACTTGTCGTCTGTACCGGCTATTAGTACTACCGGTAGTGGATGTGCTGGAGCATCAGGATTCCCGCGAACAGAAACACGAGCGCGAAAATCAGGGGGGACTTTGTAGGGTGGAAGGGATTCCCCTTCTCACTCTGCATGGTCGGAGGCGGGGCGCCAATGCCCCCGTAGGCCGCTGGTGCCATGCTGGATTGCAGCGCTCCTGATGGTAGGACGGGCGGCACGTTGTACACGCCCTGCCGTGGCCAGAATCCGGGGCCGGTGTAAGCCTGCCCGAACGTCAGCGGGTCATATGCGGATCGCACCGGAACCGGCACAAGCTGCGAATTGACTGCCGCGCTTCCGTATCCGATTGGACCGGGCATAGGTTCGCCCTCCTATTGGACGCTGACAGGCACGAGCAGTTCTACGCCAATTTCGGCGTAGGCCGCTGCGCCCGGTGCGGTCATCTCCAGGTGGAAATGAGTATTGGAGTTCGTGAGCGTGTTGAGTGCCCGCGCGTTGCTGATTGCGTCGTTGAACCCGGTTCCGGCCAGGTCGTACATGACCGTTCCCTGTGGCGGCAGGAAGCCGTGTTGCTGGATGAAACGGTTCTGCATGGTCGGTACGTCATCGTCAAACCGTGGAAGGTTTGAGCCGTAGATGAGCTGTACCTTTGTCATGTTCGCTACGTTGTAGAATCCGCCGACGTTGTTGGTTCCGAGGGTCGGGTCGAAGATGGTCACAAAAGCGGACAGAACTTGCCCGTATTCCGTGATCGGGATATCGACCTTGCTTGCCGCTCCGATCGGGAACCGCTTGCTTGCTCGCCGATATTGCCAGTTGAAAACCGGCGGCAGTTCGGCCGGGTTTTCTGACGCGAAAACGCCGGTCCGGCGGGCGTTCATGGTTACCGATTCCGAGAAAACCGAAATGGTGGGAGCCGAGGTGTAGGCCAAAGGCCCCTGGTCGTAGGTCGGGGCAACACCTGCTGCGATGTTGAACTGAGGTACGACTACCCTTTCGCCGCCCCCCATGTACTGCGGCGAGACGAACGCCGCAGAAGGCGCCACGATTCCGGCCGCGTTGGGTAGAAGGGAGCCATCGATTGCGAGGTCCCAGTATTCATCGAGGAACAGTCCGGCCGGGATTTCCAGTGTGAACGGGTAGTTCACAATGGCGGCTGGCGACGAGTAGGAAGCCGCGAGGGTGGCGCCGGTGAGGTTGGCCTGCGGGATGAGCACATTGGCAAAGTTCGCGGCCGGAACCGGATTGGTTGCCATGAGGTCTTGGACGTTCCTCTGACCTCGCCCGCGTGATGGGCGAATCATCTGGAACAGTGCCATATGGAATCCGGAATCACATTCCATTGGCGAGTACTGGCCCTGGAGTTTCAGCTTGGGACCTTGCAGAAGGTTGTACGGTCCCTCTGGGGAGTTGACCAAAACACCGGCCGAGTAGGTGACGTTCTGGGACCAGTAGGTTTCGAGTTCCCAGAAGAAAACGATGTCGGTTTTCTGGAAACTAGCCGAGGGCGCGAACGGGGTTTGTGATGCCTGCTGGCCAGCGGTCACCACATTGTTGAGGTTTTCGTATTGCTCGAACCTCTCCGTAAATCCGGGCAGTCCGTACAACGCGCCGACTGGTACGGTTGCGGCCGCTTGCTGGGGTGTCGTCACTTCAGGCCAACTCCTTGCTTGATTCCGGCGACTCCACCGTGTGCCGCGTAGTTATGCCAAAGGTAGAGAGCACCTAGGGCAAATACTGCGAAGAACACGATTGATTTGATCTTCACATCACACCACCTTTGACTAGTCCGAGAGGGCCAGTCCATCCGAGCGACGTAAAGACCCACGAAAGCAACGCCATCATCCCGATAACCGTGAATGTGATCGCGAACGCGAAAATCAACGGCTGATCGTAATTCTCCAGACTCGACACTAAAACCTCCTCACGTTGCCGATAGCTGGTCTAGATACGACTGCGGATAGGTCGCCCTACCCGTAAACGGTTCCGATAGCGTGCCTCCGGGTTGTTTAACCCACTGCCGGAATACAAAGTCACCGTGCGGCGATTCGGCGTCCTTAATGCCGACGGTTGATTGGAGGTGACGCATGTCTGAGTCGCTGACAAGATGGAAAAGGTTAACTCGCGAAAGCTGCATGAGGATCAAATGAGGTATGCCAAAAACACGGTGAGCGCCAAACTCAGTTCCAATGCCACGCTCGCCGCCCGCTCTCGCCGCCAGATAAAGGGCGTCGTTCCGACCGTCAATGCTATAGCCATTACGAGCATAGAAGTCGAGTGTCTCATCGAAGATAAGCCGCCGCTCTCTGTTCTTCCACTGGGCTTTAACGAACGCCATCGCAAGCTGCAACATGCGGATATGGTCCTCGCGAGTCTCCCCTTGCAGAATCACGATCTCGGAACGGTGCTCGCCTTCTAGCTGCCACAGTCCACGGAAGGGATGGTCATCCCAGATGTTGACGGTTACGGAATTTGGTACGGTCGGACCAGCGGCCCAATCCTGGTATTTCTTATTCGCCGGACGCCGCTGCTTAGGGAACCACGGATGTTTTTCCTTCTCTGCCCGGAACCGTGGCTTACTGTCCATAATGAGCTGAGCGGCGTTCGGGCGTATGTCCTGAATGGTTCGGGCGCCCCATTCTTGCAGCGAGCTTTTCCCCGTTCGGGAGCCGCCGAAAGTTCCAACCCTTTCTCCGGGTTGAGGTGCTATTTCAGCTAGCTGCTTCAATTTCTCGTCTCGGTTCTACGAACTCGCGAAGGTTTTCCGGGAGCCGGTTGGTATCACCGTGTCCGATCCAGGCGATTACTTCGCCAATCTGGGACATGAATCCCTGCAAAGCCTCCTCGTCCCTATCCTCCAGCTCCGCTGTGACTTCTTCCATCATGGCTTTCGTGACGAAAGAGAAACGGGACATCATTCCGGTGTCGTCGTTCTTCGCGATGAATTCGTGCATTGTGTTGACGACGAATTCCAGCCGGTGAATTACCGGAGGCTTAGTTGCCGCCTGGGTTATAGACTTGGAAGTCTCCGACCCTGCCTCCGTAAGAGCCCTCTGCTCCTGTTGTGCCGTTCTGCGCTGCATTCGGTCGAGAACTGTCATAGATTTTCCCCTGTACATCCTTTGGTTGGTATCTGCCTGCGATCCGGTTGACCCGGCTAGCCCACATACCGATCGTGATAAGCGCGTCGAATGCCCCACCGGATGCAATGATGGTCCGGCCATGCTTGCGCATGATTTTGGACTTGTACGACAGCTCTGAAAGGGGAACGGCGATTCGCTTCCGCTCCTCGTCGTTAAGCTGCAACCGGTCTATTTCCCGGTCGCTTAGCGCGTTCTCGTCAACGCCACGGAACGTGAAAGAGATATACCAGTCGCAGATGACCCGCAGAAAGATGCGGGAGAAGAAGTCCATCCACTCGTCAAGCAGAGGCATACCCTTGCTTGCGTCGCGAGGTGGTGGAGTTGGAATGGACTTCTGGCGTAGGCGCGGCTCCTCGATAAAGTCGCCGGTCTCGTCAAAGAGTGGTGAGGCAGGATCAGCCTCTACGTCTCCCAACCCTACGTCGAGGCGCGGGTCGTCCAAGTCCGTCGCCTCTATCTGCGGTTCCATCCCCAGAGCTTCCGCCGCTTCCGGCGTTAGCCCCTGGTTTGGCGGGCGGATTCTTCCCGTCAGTGCCAACGCTAACCTCTTCCGGTTCTGTACCGGACTCGGTTGCTGGCTTGGGTAGCCGCTGATCTAGCGTTTCCATCAGCGCGGTAAACCGCGCGTCCAGTCGGCTTCCCAATTCCGCAACTTCTGAGCGTGCCTCCGTAGCTTCCGCTACCGCCGTGGTTGCTGATTCTTCTGCCTGCCCTGCCGCCACTACTGCTTCCGTAGCGACGTGTGTTGCCTCTTGCGTGACCTCCGCTGCTTCTGCGGCATCTTGTGAAGCCGAGATGGCCGCGCCTTCTGCGACCGTTGCAGAGACCTCTACTTGCTCTCTGCGTTCTTCGTCGGCGTTCTGGTCTGCTACCTCTCCGACTGCTGCCGCCGCTCCTGCTGCCGCCGCTGCCGCTAGGTCCTCTGTGCCGTCAGTAGTCACTACTAATACTGCCTCTCTGTACTGCCATCTAGTACAGCGATTAGTACCGGTCTCATGCTGAGAACCGCCGGTCGGCGTATCCCATCAGCTCAAGCGTGTACACGCCCGGTGCGGCCGGGGTCAAGATCCGGTCATCGGACCGGCCGAGAAGCAGCGCAAGAGGCGCAATAACCAGAATCCCGGTGGCCGGAATGGTGAGCGCCCAGATACGATCGCCTAGCTTCAGGCTTACAACTCCGGTAGGACCGGTGACTATAACAGAGGTGATTTTCTCCGGCATAAAATCGTATGTCGGCTGCACCGTAACAGAGACACTAGACGCTGCGCCGGAGATGGCGGCCGAGTTGTACTCGTCAACCGGAAAGGACACGTTCTCAATCTGCCTGGCCAGATTCCCGATGTTCTTATTCAGCTCACGCAACGCGAGTTCTTCGCGTTGCTGGTGAGTCAAATCAGGATCGTCATCCCCGGTCATCGGGTTGACTGGCTGTCTGGTGGAGATAGGCGTACCGGGAGGCAGTTTATGGTGGACAATTCCGCCTGATCGCATTACTCACACCCTTGTAATTACACGCATGTAATTCATTAGCAGGAATGGCAAAGCGTGACCAGCCCAGCCAAAGGTGATAGACTGAGCTGGTCACGCACCCGCGTGGTAAACAATCGTAGTACCGCCTCTCTTTCGGTTCTGACCCGGGAGATTCACGGTCGGTACTGCCTACCCTTGAAAGGGTATCACACAATGGCACCAAAGGGCAACGCCGGAACAACGGACCAGAATGGCACACAGAATGGCGGAGAGAATGACGCTGTGCTTGCCGAGGTCGAGCACATCATCACAGCAGAAGTCAAGTCTCTTCGGCCAACACAGCGTGCCTTCCGGGAAATGCTCACGAAGCTGGAGGACATAGCCTCCGAGGACACTAGCTCGCGAGCCTTTGCCGGTGACGACATCGCTCGAATCCTCATGGCCGACGACGAGTCGGAAATGTGGGAAGCAGACGAACTCCCCGGGTACAACGCCAAGGTACTGTCCGGATGCGATCTGGAGTTGCACGGGTTTGAAGTCAAGTTCTCCAATGACCCGTCGATCAACACCATCCTGATCGGTCCCAAGACGCGCCAGAAGATGTATGTCCTCGTCCACGCGGTCCGGCTCAACTCCAACGCCGCAAAGGGCTCCACGTACCGTCTCCCGGACGTTGGGGAACAGATCACGTTCAACACCTCGGCCAGGTACATCGTGGCCAAACTGTTCTGGCTGATGGCGCACGGCCGGTTCGACGGCGGAAAGGCCGTCTCCGTTTCCATCGAGGGAACGCCGCTCGGAGGCGGAAAGTCCGTCGAGAAGATCAAGCCGCTCGGTGCGGCCATCATGGCGGGAACCACCGAACCTCCGTTCTAGACCCTGCCTACCGTGAGCCGGATCGGTGGCGGAATACGAGGATTGGGAACCAGAGTTTCAGGAACTCTGGAATAATACCTCCGGAACGGAATACATTGATTCCTTTGAGGAGTCATACGCTCAACAGTTGTTTGACCTAGGTTTTGGTCATACAGCCTCAGAGTACGACGCGCTAGGCATAACTCCAGATGATGTGTGGGCTGCCCGTGAAGAGTTCTTTGACTACATGGGAATGGCTGACGATCAATTCGCCTGGGATGAATGGCGCGAGATGATGGGCTACGAGTAGGAGGCACACGGCAAGATGCCGGGCGGGCCGAGGGTTTCTGATAATGCGATCCGGCACGATCGCGTAACCTCGCTCGCCCGGTATCATGCCAACTCCGGCCAGGCTAAGAAGGTACAGAAAGCCTACCGGGAAATTAGGTTTGATAACCGTGAGTTCGTCGGCTGGGATGGAGAGGGTTATAACGCCTGGTGCGTCTCCAGTGCCGGTGTAATCGTTGCTGAGCACCGCTATATGCTGTTCGGTGCTTCTAACGGCGACTACATCACTGGGCTGTCCCTGGACACTGCCGATTGCCTGAGGCTGATCCTAGATGTTGAGCGCGAAAACGACCGCGCTTATCATGTGGGCTTTGCCTTTGAGTATGACGTTAACATGATTCTGAAAGACCTCCCGTGGCGTACCCTTGCCGTTCTCCGAGAGCAGGGGTACTGCCGTTGGGTTGACCGTAAGACCGGCGAGAAATTCAGGATAGAACATGTCCCGCATAAGTGGCTCAGAGTTTCGTGCAAAGGTGCCAGCGCTACTATTTATGACGTATTTGGCTTTTTCCATTGTTCGTACATCAAGGCGCTCGACAAACATGGTATTGGCTCAGATAGTAAGCGATCACGTATCACTGCTGGGAAATCCGCTAGGGGCAAGTTCACCTATGCCGACATTGAAGAGGTCACAGCTTACTGGGCGGATGAAATCTCTCTTCTACCGCCTCTCATGGATGAGGTTCGCAAGGCTGCTTATGGTGGTGGCTATCGCATATCAGAGTGGCACGGGCCAGGAGCGCTGGCTACTTATCTGCTACGCGATATGGGGGTCATGAAATGGCACTCCAAAAAGGGCACACCTCCGGAGGTTAAAAGTGCAATACGATATGCCTATGCCGGGGGCCGGTTCACAGGATGTCTCTGCGGACTTTATCTTGGCCCTATATATACTGCCGATATCAACTCCGCGTACATCTACGCTTGCAGCCTCCTCCCGAGGATGGATAGAGGGCAGTGGATTCGGCAGCCTGCCAATTCAGTTGACACCGGAAACCTCGCAAGATTCGGTCTCTATAAGATTGAATTTGACGCTGGATCAGAACGGCGTACCAATGCCCGTAAAGCGTACCTCCCGGAACCCCCCTACCCTCTATTTCATCGGGATAAGACTGGCGTACTCCGTTGGCCCAGACGGACACAGGGATGGTACTGGACGCCGGAAGCACAGTTGGTCGCAAATAGTCCCCGTGCCCGTATTCTGGAAGCCTGGATTTGGGATGATGATGGTACTTACCCGTTCCGGTTCGTCAATGATGCTTTCGCTCGTCGTCTAGAACTGCAACACCAGGGCAACCCCATCGAGAAAACCTATAAATGGGCGCTCGCTGCAATGTACGGAGCATTCGCCCGACGTGTCGGATGGGACAAGAAAACCCGCAAGGCACCCCCATCTCATGAGCTGGCATGGGCCGGGTATATCACCTCCTGGTGTCGCGCTAATGTCTGGGGACCAGCAATAGACGTATACCTTAAAGGCAAAGGCAGGGGGCTAATATCCATTGATACTGATGGTGTCACTTCCACCGTTCCGTTCTCCCCGGAAACGCTGTCTGGTGGTGTTGGCGAAAATCTCGGACAATGGAAGCTGGAGGAATGGACAGGGATTCTCCAGTGGCAGAACGGCATATATTGGCTACGGGACAGTGAAGGTGTATGGCAAGAGCCAAAATCTCGCGGTATTCCTAAAGGTTCTATACCTTTCGAGACCGCCTACAAAGCGTTGCAGGAAATGGATTACAGTAGGAAGCCATACATCCACCCGTCTATATCTCTCCAGCGAACTAGATTCATTGGTTACGGGCAAGCGCTACGGAACCAATTCAGCAGATGGCGCAACTGGTTCACCGAGCCAGTAAAGGTTCTCATGGGCGGGAACCCAATGGGGAAGGCATTCCATTTCCCTATGCTCTGCGGCGCATGCAGGGCCGCAATGGCAGGAAGGAAACCTGCCGAGGGGTCGCTAGAAGGGTTGCACACCATCTCCGGAACGTCGCCTAGCTCCCTGGAGTCGTACCCCCATAAGCTGCCATGGCTAGAAGAACAATACGAGATACCAGACGAGACAACGGCTCCCGAGTTTAAACCCATCGTTAGGGATGTGGATATGTAATGAGTAATAATAGCAAGATACTATACGCGCTGGAATGTGACCATGCGGCGCCCGGACTAGACACGCTCGTCAATGGGATGCTCTTCTGCGCATGGCACCAGGAAATGCAGAAGATAACCGGCGTCATCATCTACGAATGGGCCGCCAAGTGCCGCTCATGTACCCACGTAAAATGGGCTGGACTGTCCAAGCATAACGCGATGATATTCGCTAACCGTCATTCCGTTAGGCATCCAGACCACGTGGTCGGTCCAGAATACCGGATCAACCCAAACGCGGCACGAACCGCCAAAAAAATGCTCGAATGGAAAGTGAGGCAAAACTAGTGGACCTGCTCGACGTAAGCGCACACCTCGTCAATTTCATGAAAGGAAAGTCCCCTCTAGTGGCGGTAATAGGATGGCTGCCGCCGGACAAGATACTACTAGGAAGAGATAGCCAGAGATGGCTCATCACCATTCAGGAAGTACCTCCAGAAGTGGACATGTAAATGGTATACGACGCGAGCGACGAAGCAAAGGCAAAGCCCCTGTATATCGGTGGGCTGACCATCGATGACCTGATCGCAATGCATCTGATCAACTGCAACCAATGCAGTGATGCTGCCGTGAAAGACAAGCCCAGAAGGCTAGGCCAGAAGTCGAGCCATTGTGACACTTACTGGCAATTGCAGATCGACCGGGCCAACTACGAAGGCCGCGTTAACAACATCGTCGCGCACACGGAACACGGCGACGAAGCACCGATCTTGGGCCGCCTCGACTGAAAACCATGGTAGACTGTTCGGAGAACGTCACAACATCAGGAACCAACCAGGAGGCACGAGATGCCACGTAGGCGCGGCGACACTGACGAGATGGCTCCAGACGGCGACCAGATCCCCGAGGGCGCAGTGTGGAACGAACAGAGCGAAGAGTGGGACTACCCGGACAACCCCCCGCAGGACGGCGACCAGCCCGACGAGATCAACCCGCCCGAACTGACAGACCCCCCGGCCGACCCCCCGGCCGAGCCGACCGAGGACGACAAGATCATGGCCGCCGCTGTGGCCGCCATCGAGGGCTACTCGGAAGCACCGGCCGAACTCATCGAGGCGACAACCCCGGTCCGGAAGCGCGGAGACCTCCAGCGCGCAATGGACGCCGTTGCAGTCCGCGCCTACGCCGCGTGGGTCGAGCGCGACCGTCCCTCCGTCTGGGGCAAACTGCCGGTCATCACCTACTACCTCGACCCCGAGCAGGTCCCCGAGTGGAAGAAGCTCATCAGGAAGGCGTGCGAGTTCGTCACGCCACAGGGCGACGCATCCGGCGTCCGCGCCCGGTTCGGCCGCTCCGAGTTCGTTCTCACCGAAGAGCAGGCCGCGAAGATCGGCCGTCCGGACGACGCGGGTAAGACCGTTCTTTCGTGGGCTGCCATCGACAAGCGCAAGTCCAACCGGGGAGAGAACGGCGACGCCTCCGAGCACGACGACGGCGACGACGAGTAACCCGCATGCTTCCGGCCCGCACTCCTCAATCCGGCGAGGGGTGCGGGCCGGAACCGTCGTAACAGAAATGGGGCACCATGAGAAAGATCAAGCTGCATCCGATCACGGCGCGGTATGACGCATACCTGATCATCACCGTTTCGGTTGTGTTCGTCATCTCCGTCATCATCGGACTGGCCCGCCATCGCATGAACCTTGAGTTCGTCGGAGTCTGCGGAGCCATCATCGTCCTTGCCGTTTCGTTCCTGCTGGTATCACGCCGCTAACTGAATCGGGCATACCAGACATGCCTCTGTATGGCCCTGAGAGCCACGCTAGCGGGTTCGACCCCCCTCTCTGGTACTGCCACCCTAGGACCATGATCAAAAGAGTTTTCGCAGGTCAGAGCAGGTGCAGAGTACAGATACCGGAGAGGGAAACCCACTACTGACAGTGTTACCAGTGCCCTCAACGATTAGGATTTAGTAAGGTGAGTATCACCAGAAAGTAAGGCCGATTCTGTAGACAGGAGCCGAAATCTCGGCTAACCTAGCGAGTGTAGGGCAGCAGGGAACGGACTGGTACTGAGAGTCGAAGGCCCCGGACAGCCGGGGCGCGCGGCCAGAAGCCTCCGGACGCAAGGTACAAACGCCGACAATCACAACGGCGCGGTATCCAGGTTAGCTGCCAACCGACTTCACACTTATACGGAGGCACCCCATGGTATATGACACCCGCTACGCACGTTGCGCCGGTATCGGAGAGGCCACTCTGAGCATGCTCCAGCGGTCCGCGAAAAACGCACTCGACATGATCGAAAAAGACGGAGTTAGAGGCGAATTCGAGATTGAGTACGTCAAGTCATCTCTTCGTTCAATCATCACCGAAAGCCAGACCAGCCAGGACCGGATCGCTGAAATAAAGGCTGAGCCGAACCCGGAGCTTACCTACGGAGAAGGCGCCTGACATGGAATTCACCGTTCGCGTTAACTACATCCACGGTTGGGGCAATGACGGTTACTACGTTTTCCGCCCATTCCGTACCCGCGAAGAGGCGCAGGAATTCATCGACGTTAACGCCATGGTGTGCAGGCTGCCGGACGTTTTCGTGGAAAACCTCGTCAACGGGGAATGGATCAAAGAGGAGGTCAAGCGATGAGTCACAGCGAGCAGCACACCATTACCTTTACGCGTGATATGGACCGCGCTATTCAGCAGAAGTCCTACACGAATAGCGTCAACTCGCTGATCTCGTCCATTTCCACTAAGTCCCTGAATAACCGGGGCTGGTCTTTCGATGAGGTTATGGAAAGCCTCACCGAGGTTGACGGCGGCGACATGGCTCGCCGTTACCAGTGGCAGATGCAAGTGGACTTCGCGCATCCCACGAACGTCCCAGCGTCCACCGAATTCGCTGGCATCCTCTACACCCTGTTCGGCCGCGCGATGACCCCGGCTTTCGGCCGCTGGAATCTGACGCACGTGGACGGCACGGAATACCAGCCGCCTGCAGACGACGAGCAGGTCAGCAGTAAGATCGATAAAGACCTTATCGGCTACGCCGATTGCGCCATTCCCGAGGATTGGTCGGTGCATTTCGAGCACCTTTATGGTCTTGAGCCGCACATCTTCCGTGTGCGGTCCGCTATCACGGCGGCGATTCAGTCTAACTTCGCGAACCGGTTCAACGTCGTTCTCGTCGGCCCGCCAGGGTGCGGCAAATCAGATATCGCGAACAGCGTCAAGGCTGCTCTCGGCGAGGATGCCGTTATGGCGTTCGACGCTACCTCGACCACTGCCGCTGGCATGATCAAAGAACTGTCAGAGCGTGACATCCTTCCGCGCGTCGTCGTGTTTGAGGAGATCGAGAAGGCCACTGAGGCTTCCATGCAGCCTCTACTGGGCATGCTTGACCAGCGCGCCGAGGTGCGCAAACTGACGGCTCGTGGCGCCATCCAGAGGGACACGAAGATCCTGGCCATAGCCACGGTGAACGACTACGAGTTGTTCCGGAAGCTGCAAGCTGGCGCACTGTCGTCCCGTTTCTCTAACGTCGTCCATTTCTCGCGTCCGTCGCGTGAGACGCTGGCCATGATCCTTCACCGCGAAGTGACCAAGGTGAGCGGAGATGCCGCTTGGGTCAAGCCCGCGCTCGACTTCTGCGAAGAGAACAAAATCGATGACCCTCGTCAGGTCATCTCGATTTGCCTCTGCGGCCAGAACGACCTGCTGACAGGCGAATACCAGAAGATGATGGAAGCCACTTCGCTGCAAGCGGAGTAACAAAGCTGGGCACCCGTTCCCTTACGCTGGGGAGAGGGAACGGGTGTCCTTCCCTAATCCGTCCATTAAATCCCCAGTATAGAAAGGGGCAATAGCAGTGGCCAGAATCGTTAAGCCTGCCGGCAAAACGGTTTACGACGTCCGATTCGCCAGGGAGGGGTTAGACCGGCCGGTGCTTAAGCAGGCCAAAAGGGTTATCAACTTGGCGGTTAAGCCGCCGCCCACAAAGAAAGGTCGCAAGTAATGACAAGTACAGGCCGCACGCCTCGCGACTCAGAGGAAATGGAAGCCATGCAGAGGTTTCCAGTCGTCACGATCTGTGGTTCGATTCGCTACTTCACCGAAATGATTGGGATAGCCCAACGATGGACGGCTGACGGCTGGATAGTCCTTATGCCCTTCGTGGTCAAGGGTGGCCAAGAGGGCGACGAGAAATTCAACAAAATGTTGGACGAAATGCACAGACGCAAAATCGACCTAGCTGATCGGGTAATCATTTTCGGCGATCACATCGGAGAGTCGGTTACCAGCGAAATCATCTACTGTGTGCGGGCGAATAAGCCCATGCAGTATTACCAAATCCAGATGCCGTAATGGACCGCCACGAGAAGGCATCGCTAGACCGCTATCTTACTTCGTCGCCCCCGGAACAGGACGAGGTTGGGGAGCAGGCTTTCCGAGCGGAGGCGGAGCTAGGCTTCGCGTCGCTAATGGAGACGTTGGAGCAGGAAGGTTCTATGCCTATGGCGGTAATCCAGGACAGCCATCTACTACCTGCTGTAATCGGGCTGCGCGACGTTCTCAAGCGTATCTACGTCGTCGGGTTCGAGACAGGGGCCGAGTTCGCTTACGACGACGAAGGGCAGGAGAGCCGTCCGGATCACGACCCCGGCCCAGAAGTGGACGACGAGGGCGGAATGTCGGAACAAAGGTTCCAGCAAACCGAAAACCAGGAATGGTGGGAGTAGTGCCAAAGGACAAGAATACCGTAAAGTGGGTAGCTACTGTCACAGTAGTTCTAACTCCGCTAAACTCCTACGGCGATGTTCTGTCAGAAAATGGCGAATTCTCTTTCACTAAGGTGATCGAGGTTATCCAGCTGACAGAACTGGCCGCCATTCTGGAAAACATTCACTAGAAGGACAGTGGGGCGCGCATACTTATCACGCGCAGAAAGGATAAACACAATGGCGAAACGAAAGGTGAAGGAAGTTCGGATAAGAAAATCACGTTTCGAGGGAACGCTTTGGGGGTGCGGCCATTACGTCTTGCGTGGCGAGACCATTGTCAGCATAAAAGGCGGTAAATGGATGTGTCTCCCGTGCCGTCAGATCAGAAGGAAGGCGTAATGGCAGAGCGTCGCCTCCGTGCCTATCTCCAGAATCCCGAGGAATGGGAAGCCGCAAAGGCAGAGATGGATTCCTACAAGAAAATGACGGAAAGGAAGATTGAAATAGCTGGCCGCGCTAATGACGCCGGGTTCCGGTCCTATCAAATAGCCGCTTTTATGGGCATAGCAATAGCGACGGCTCAAGGGTGGGTCGCCATTTACCGAAAGGACCACCCAATTCTGCCCGAAAACGAAGGGCGCTTCTGAATTGTCGTTACTGGCGCTAAATATGACCGTTAGCGCTGGTAACGATGTTCCTTTCCGCCGTTAACCCCCCATTCCCATCCCCCAATACCCGCCGTCCGGGGAATGGCGCGGTACTGATGGCCGAAATGGAGTGCCAATACCTGGCGGCGAAATGCCACTGCCGGG
>Ga0137404_10000722_pt1 | contig 21786 bp, 24 predicted proteins | sample CZOMad2_1_16fung_FD_108285 | JGI IMG/M metagenome (GOLD analysis project Ga0137404, IMG submission 108285) | Vadose zone soil fungal communities from Angelo Coast Range Reserve, California, USA - CZOMad2_1_16fungal (Illumina Assembly) | ecosystem: Environmental > Terrestrial > Soil > Vadose... | reverse complement strand
GCCGCGCGCGCGTCCTTGGTGATCGGGCGCATCGATTCGGCCTGGGTCAGGCCGGGGAACGGCGCGAGCCCGCGAAAATCCTGGATCTCGGAGGCCCAGTCTCCGGCGATGACCAGCAAGGACGAGCCGGCGATCTGGGCGTTGAAGAGCTGGCCGGCCAGCTGCCACGAGCCGCCCATCACGTGGGCGATGATGACGCCGACCTTGCCGCTGATGCGGTGGTAGCCGTCGGCCATCGCCGCCACGAGCCCTTCGTGCTTGCCGACGATCAGCTTCTGGTCCTGGTCCTCGGAGAGGGCCGCGAAGAGCCCGGTCTCGGCGGAGCCCGGATTCGTGAAGAGGAACTCCACGCCCGCGTCCTTCAGGGTCTGGACGAGCAGCATGCCGCCGGTGCCGGTGATGGTCTTGCGCATGATCTCCCTCTCTAGGGCTTCAAGGTAGCTGGGCGCGCGTGGCGGCGAGCGCCTCGCGCGCGACTTCTTCAGCCGGCCGAGCCCACGTCGCGGGGTTCGGGGCCTCGTAGCTCATGAATCCGCGATAGCCCTTCCGGTCGAGCAGCGCGAAGATTTCCTTGAAGGGCACGCTGCCGCGGCCCGGTGGCAGCCGATCGAGTGCCTTGCCCGGCTCGAGCCCGGCGCGCGGCACGTCGCTGTACTGGACGTACGCGATCTCGGCGAGCGCGACGTCGTCGATCGCGGTCAGGCTGGCGCCGCTCCGCTGCAGATGATAGGTGTCCAGCAAGAGCCCGCAGCTCGGGTGCGCGGCCTTCGCGACGACGCCGCGCATGACGGCGAGGTTGTTGAGATGGTCCGCCTGCGAGTTGAACTCCACGGCGAGCTTCACGCCATGCCGGGCGGCGATGTCGCCGGCCTCGCGCATGTTCGCCGCGGCGCGCGCCAGGTCGCCGCGCCCGCGGTCCGAGGCGCTCATCACCGTCTGACAGCCGAGCGCGACCGCCCACCGGCAGGATTCGTCGAACGCCTGCATCAGCTTGCGGCGCTCGTCGCCGTCGGCGAACATCCAGCCGAGCTCGACGCCGACGCACGCGACGCGAAGCCCGCTCGCCTTCACGAGCGCCAGCACCTCCGACGCGGCCTGTCCCTTCTCGGCCGCGCGGGCGAAATCGATCCGGCGAAGCTCCACGCCGTCCCAGCCCGCCGCCTTGGTCGCGCGCAGCGCGTCCGCCAGCGGCGTCGTGTCGAGGGTCCAGGTATGAAGGGCCAGCATCGCGGTCACGGCTTGGCCGGCGCCGGCGTGCTGCCGGTCGCGGGCGCCGGAGTGGCGGCGGGCGCGGTCGTGCTCGCCGGCTTGCCGGGTGCCGGTGGGTTGGCCTTGGCGAACTCGACGGCCTGCTTCAGCTCGCCCTCGGCCTGCTTGACCAGCTCGAGGGCCTTGGCCCGATGCCCACCGAAATGGTGCTCGGCCCGCTGCAGATGTCGCTCGGCGTCCTCGAGCGACTTGGCCGCGGCGTGGATCAGGTGGAGTCCCGCGCGCGTCGCGGGCACCTTCTTGTCCTGGGTGAACGCCAGGGTGCCGAATCCGAGGACGAACCCGATCGCCAGCACGCCGGCGACGATCACGCTCCGCTTCAGCATGCGCTCCTCCGCTTACACTGCCGCTGTGAGCCCGCCATCGAAGTTGATGGCCGTACCGGTGATATAGGCCGCGCGCTCGGAGACGAGGAAGGCGACGAGATCGGCGAACTCGCTGGCCTCGCCGAACCGTCCGAGCGGCAGCTTGCGTTTCTCCGCGATCTCACGGTAGTGGGCGTCGAGATCGCCCTTGGCGCGCCGCTCGTGCTGGGCGCTCTTGACCAGTCCCAGACAGATCGTGTTCACGAGGATCTTGTCCGCGGCGTACTCGTGCGCCAGCGACTTGGTGAGGTTGATGCCCGCCGCGCGCGTCATGCTGGTCGGCAGCGAGCGCGCCGCCGGCGCCTTACCACCGACGGTCGTCACGTTGATGATGCGCCCGCCGCCGCGGCGCTTCATGTGCGGAATGACGAGCCGGCAGAAACGGATCGCGCCCATGACTTTCGAGTCGAAATCGTACTGCCACGTGGCGTCGTCCACCTGCTCGAAGCCGGCGGCCGACGAGGTGCCGGCGTTGTTCACGAGGATGTCGACGCCGCCGAACCGGGCCACGGTTGCCGCAACGAACGCCTCGACTTCCGGACCGTGCGTCACGTCGGTCGCCATCGCCAGGATGTCGCCGCCCGTCGTCTTCTGGATCGCGTCCACCGCGCGCTCGAGCACGTCTTTGCGGCGGGCGCACACGGCCACCTTCGCGCCGCTCTTGGCGAACCGCTCGACGCAGGCGCGGCCGAGCCCCTCGCTACCCCCCGTGACGATGGCGACCTTACCGGCGAGACCGAGTTCCAGGACGTCCATGATTGCCTCCCGATCCGTGATTGCCCGAACATACCATCCCACAGGCATCGGGCATAGCCCGTCACCTCCGACGACAGCCGGGCTCGGCACACGCTCGTCAGCGGCCCGGCCGCGCCCGCTGGACCAAAGGTCCAGTGTCGTCAGGAAGGGCCGATGCGGCCGAACATGGGGAGCTTGAGCGCGGGATGCTTGAGCTCGACGCCGAAGTTGAGCGTGAGCAGGTTGACCTCGATGCCGTCTTCCCAGCCGACCGCGAGCCCGGTGAGACCGAAGAGCGAAACCTGGACGCCCGTACCGCTCGGCGTGGTGTCAGCGACCGAGCCCGGCAAGAAGTCCTTCCCGATCGCCGTCGGCGGCAGCTTGAGCCTGAGCTCCGGCACGCTACGGCCCACCCACGCCGTGAACGTGTTGCTGTTGGGTCCGGGCCAGGTGCGATAGCTCGTGGGATAGGGGTAGGCCGCCACGGCCGCTTCGACCCGCGCGATCAAGGGCTCGGCGGCTTCACCGCGCAGGTCGACGAGACGCTCGGGCTTGTCGCCGAACCAGTAGCTGTCCGCGCCGCTGCGGTTGACGCGCACCGCGGGCGCGCCGCCGCCCACGCCCCAGCCGATCACCTCGTAGCGCGTGTAGGACTCGGCGTCGCGCGGCTTCACCGAGATCCACGTGTGCACCGCGAAGAGACCGCGCCAGCCGACCGTACGGGCGGCGTACACCTGGATCACCGCCTCCCGGGTGGTCGTCGGTTCGGGCGCCTGACCCGACGGGCCGCGCTCGAGCTCCCAGAAATTCGACCGCGCGCGCTCGAGCAACGAGCAGCCGGCCAGCGCGACCAGCATGATGAGCGCCACGACCAGCCTCACGCGCCGAGCTCCTTTCTGACGATCTCAGCCCCTTCGACGAGCGCGGCGAGCTTTTGCTTCACGACCCAGCGGGGCGTCTCCCAGAATCCGCAATCCGGGTTGAGCCAGAGCTTGTCGGGCGCGACGTGCTTGAGGATCGCGCGGATCCGCTCGGCCACGTCGGCGGCCGACTCGGCCCTGAACGCCTTGACGTCGATCACCCCGGCGCCGAGCTCCTTGTCGGTCGGAAACTCCTTCCAGAACCTGAGATCTTCCATACCGCGGTTGGCGAACTCGAGGACGATCTGCGAGGCGCGCAGGTCGCGCAGGGTCGGATAGAGGTTCTTGAAGTCGCGCACGGCCGAGAACGGCCGCCCGTAGAGGTTGCCGAAGCAGACGTGGACGGCGATCTTCGCCTCGACGCCCTCGACGGCACGGTTCACGCCGTGATCGAAGCGTGGCGGCGCCCCCGCGTACATCCCGCTGTGCGGCTCGTCGATCTGGATGAAATCGGCGCCTGCCTCGACCAGGGCCCGGCATTCGGCGTTCACGATCCCGACGAGATCGGCGAGCAACGTGTCCTTGTCGCGGTAGCCCCCTCCGAGCTTGAGCGGCACCAGCAGGGTGTACGGCCCGGGCACCGTGGCCTTGATGCGTTTCGAGGTGAGCGTGCGCGCGAGCTTGAACTCCTCCACGATGCCGAGCCCTTCGGGAGCGCCGAGCCGGTCGACGACCTCGAACGGCGTGTTCGTGTCCCAGAGCGGCTGGCCGAGCCGGCGCGCCGCCGGAAGCGTCCGGATACCGCTGAAGCGGTCGTAGAAACCGATGATGAACCTGACGCGCATCATCTCGCCCGTGCTCACCACGTCGACGCCGGCGCGCTCCTGATCGAGGAGCGCCACCTGGGTCGCGTCCTCCATCAGCTCGCGGACGTCGGTCGCGCCCATGCGCCCGGCCTCCATCGCCTCGCGTGCGAGCCAGACCCATCCGGGCAGCCCGTGACTCCCCACGACCGACGTCGGCAACAGCATCATCCCGCTCCTTTCTCTCGACTCGCGGCGCGGCCCAGATAGGCCTCGATCACACGCGGGTCGCGCAGTACCGCGTCCGGCGGCCCCGCGGCGATCCGCTGGCCGAAATCCAGCACGGTCACGGTGTCGGCCAGATCGCCGACCAGCTCCATATCGTGCTCGACCCACAGCATCGTCGTGTGGAGCTCGTGCTTGATCCTCAGCAGGAACCGGGCGAGGTTCTCCTTTTCCTCGCGGTTCATCCCGGTCGACGGCTCGTCGAGCAGGAGAAGCCGCGGCTCCATCGCGAGCGCCCGGCCGATCGCCACGATCTTCTGCACGCCGAACGGGAGGCTCGCGACGAGCTCCTTCCGGCACCGCTCGAGCTCGAGGAACTCGATGATCTCCTCGACGCGGCGCCGATGACTCGTCTCCTCGCGGCGCGAGCGTCCCCAGAAGAGACCGCCGGCCAGCACGCCCGCGCGCATGTGCCGATGGCGGCCGAGCAGGATGTTGTCGAGCACGGTCATCCCGCGGAACAGCTCCACGAACTGGAACGTCCGCGCGATCCCGTGCCCGGCGATCCGGTGAGGCGGCAGGCCCTGGATCGCCGCCTCGCCGAACACGATCCGCCCGGAGGTCGGTGCGTAGAATCCTCCCACGCAGTTCAGGAGACACGTCTTGCCGGCGCCGTTCGGACCGACCAGCGCCGCCAGCGAGCCGGGATCGATCGACATGCTGACGGCGCTCAGCGCGCGCAACCCCTCGAAGTCGAGCGTGACGTCGTCGACCGTCAGAACCACCGGCGGCGCCTCCGATACTGCTTCACCTCGGTGTAGCTCTTGCGGCCCGCGCGATGGCCCACGCCCAGATAGAACTCGCGCACGTCCTCGTGCGCGAGCAGCCGCTCGGCCGGGCCGTCGTAGACGATGCGCCCGTGCTCCATGACGTAGCCATAGTTCGCGACGACCAGCGCCGCGCCCGCGTTCTGCTCGACGAGCAGCACCGCCAGCCCCAGCTCGTCGCGCAAGCGCGCGACCAGGGTCATGAGGCTCTCGACGACCAGCGGGGCCAGCCCGAGCGACAGCTCGTCGACCAGCAGCACGCGCGGCCGACAGAGCAGCGCCGTGGCCAGCGCCAGCATCTGGCGCTCGCCGCCCGAGAGGTACCCGGCCAGCTGACGGCGGCGCCCGGCGAGCGCCGGAAAGTAGTGGAACACCTGATCGAGCGTCACCGGCGCGCGCGCCGCGGCGCGGTCGGCGCCTCGCCCCGGCACGAGCGCGCGCAGGTTCTCCTGGACGGTCAATGTCTCGAAGACCTTGTCGCGCTCGGGCACCAGCACGAGCCCCCGGCGCGCGAGCTCGTGGGGCGGGCGGCCGGTGACGGTCCCGCCCTGGAACAGGACCCGACCGCCGACGATCTGCGCGTCGTCCGCGCCGAGAAAGCCCGAGATCGCGCGGAGCGTGGTCGTCTTGCCGGCGCCGTTGGTGCCGAGGAGCGCGACGATCGAGGCCGGCGGCACGTGCAGCGACACGCCCTGGATCGCCGTCGCGACGTGGTGGTAGACGACCTCGAGGTTCTCGAGCTCGAGCAGCGGCGTCACGACGTTGAGCGCAGCGGCCGGTAGCGGAGCGGCCAGAGGAACACCCAGTTCCGCACGCGGCGCCAGACACCGACGAGCCCCTGCGGCTCGAAGATCAGGAACGCGGCCATCAGAAGACCGAACGCGCCGAACTTCAGCGGAAACAGGTAGTACTCGGCGCCGCCAGGCACGCGCAGCGCGCCGACGGCGGCGTCGATCCCGTACGGGAGCAAGGTCACGAACGCGGCGCCGAGCACGGCGCCCAGCGCCGAGCCGAGGCCGCCGATGATGACCATCGCGATGTACTCGATCGCGAGAAAGAAGCCGAACGCCTCGACCGAGACGAACGCGCGCTGAAAGGCGAAGAGCGCGCCGGCGAGGGAGGTGAGCGCGCTCGACCAGACGAACGCGAGGACCTTGTAGCGCGCCACGTCGATCCCGACCGACTCGGCCGCAATCTCGCGGTCGCGAATCGCCATCCACGCTCTTCCGGCCCGCGAGCGCTGGAGGTTCACCGACAGGATCAAGACCAGCCCGGCGACCGCGGCTAACGTGTAGTACCAGGCGGTCGTGCCCTTGAGCACCCAGGCGCCCAAGCGCGGCGGTGGGATCGACACGCCGGTGTTGGCCCCCCAGTGGTTCTGGAACTCGCCGCACGCGTAGAGCACCACGTGGTGCAGCGCGAGCGTCCCCAGCGCCAGGTAAAGTCCCTTGAGCCTGAGCGCCGGGACGCCGACGACCACGCCGAGCCCCGCGCCGACCAGCGCGGCCGCGGGCAGCGCCAGCAGCGGCGACGGCATGCGGTGCTCGACCAGCACCGCGGTCGTGAACGCCCCGGCGGCGATGAAGCCGGCGTGGCCGAGCGAGACCTGTCCCGCGAGGCCGGTCAGGAGATTGAGCGCCAGCGCGCCGATGGCGGCCAGCGCGGTCTGTGTGACCAGGTCGAGCACGAAGGATGACGTGAAGCGCGGCAGCAGCAGCAGCGCGACGAGCAGCGCCGCGAGCGCCGTGCGCCGCAGCCGCGTGTCGACCAGCGCCAGATCGCTCGCGTACGTGGTCTTGAAGTAGCCGCCGCCGAGCGCCATCTAGCTCACACGCGCTCCAGCTCTTCCTTCGTTCCGAAGAGCCCCCACGGCCGGACGAGCAGCATCGCGAGCAGACAGAGGAACGGCGAGACATCGGCCAGGAGTGGGTCGCCGTAGCGGACGGACAGCACCTCGACCGCGGCGACGAGCAGCGCGCCGGGAATGACACCGCCCAGGCTGTCGAGCCCGCCCACCAGCGCGACCGCGAACGCCTTCAGGCCCAGAACGCCGAGCGAGGGATCGAGCCGTACGTTGTTCGCGTAGAGAATGCCCGCGAGCGCGCCGGCGAAGCCGGCGAGCGCCCACGACAGCGCGAAGAGCAGCTGGAAGTTGATCCCGCGCTGGGCCGCGAGGAGCGCCTTCTCGCCGGCCGCGCGCATCTGGATCCCCAGCGGCGAGAGCCGCAGAAACGCGAAGAGCGCGACGAAGAGCGCGGCGGTCACACCGACCGTGAGCAGATCGAACGTCGAGACGACGGCGCCGCCCGGCAGCCGGCGCGGCGGGTTGGCGAGACCGAGCAGCGGCAGCGGATGGCGGATGCGGTCGGTGTAGACGAGCACGATCGCGGCGCGCAGGAGAATCCCGAGCGTGATCGTCACCAGGACCGCGGCGAAGATCGGATGGCCCGCCATCGGGCGCATGAGCAGCCGATAGATGAAATAGCCGGCGAGCGCCGAGAGCGCCGCCGCCGTGGCGACCGACAGCGCGGGCTGGCCCGGCGCGGCGGAGGCGAGCAGGAACAGGAAGTAGCCGCCGAGCGTCATCATGTCGCCCTGGGCCAGGTTCAGGACGCGCGTCGAGCGATAGACGAGCACGTACCCCGCGGCCAGCAGCGCGTAGAGGCTCGCGACGACGACGGTCGTGGCGAGAGCCTGCGTCACCGCGTCACTTGATCTCGAGCCGCGTCCAGCCGCCGACCGACGCGATGCCGTTCTTGGTGGGGTCCCACCGGTAGACCTTGTAGTACGTGCTCTTCCGGTAGTGATTGTCCGCGGTCCACTCGATCGGGCCGCCGCGCAGCCCCCGCGTGTCGACGCTCACCCCGGCCATCGCGGTGGCCAGCTTGTCCTTCGGGCACGGCCAGCCGCATTTCCTCAGCGAGGCCTCGAGCACCATCGCCGACACCCAGCCTTCCGCCATGTAGTGCGCCGGATGCGTCGTCTGGCCCTTGACGTTGTTGATCTCCGCATGGATCGGCAGGTTCTCCAGAAAGAGCGTGTTGCCGCCGAAGGCGTAGAGATTCCCCGCCTTCAGGCGTCCCAGCTCGTCCTGCGTCTGCTGGTGACCGTACAGGAGATAGTTACCCTGCCAGCCGATGCGCTGGAGCGCCTCGAACACGCCCACCTCGACGTGCCACAAGGCCCACGAGAGCACCCAGTCGGCGCCCGCGTCCTTCAGCTTCTGCGCAAACGGCGTGAAGTCCGGCGTGTTGCCCGGCACCACCACGACCGGAATCGCCTCGAGCCCCATTTCCTTCGCGAGCTGTTCGGCGAACTCGAGCTCGATCCGCGAGAGCGGGATGTCCTGCGCCGCGAAGCCGACCTTCACCTTCTTGCCGCCCGCTTGCTCCTTGATGAAGCCGAGCGCGAACCGGCTGTCCCACTTCGAGCCGAACGACGTCGAGCAGAAGATCAGCGGGCTCGCGGGCGGGAAGGCTTCGCGCGGGCAGACACCGCCGCCGAACAGCAGCGGAATCTTCTCGGCCTCCGACTCGGTCATGAACGGTTTGTACGTCGCCGAGGTCGACGCGTTGACCATCAGGATCGAGCCCTCGGCGAGCTTCTTGGCGTTGGCGGCGGCGCGCTGGGGCTCGCCGCGATCGTCCTCGTACGCGATCTCGACCTTCTGGCCGTTGATGCCGCCGGCGTCGTTGATGCGCTTGAAGTACGCCTTGTACGCCTCGTACGTCGGCGCGTACGTGGACGAGGCCGGACCCGTGATGGCGGCGCTCATCCCGATGCGGTACTGGGCGAGGGCCGGCGTGGCGGCCGACGCGACGACGAGCAGCATTGCGAGCCCTGTGAGAGCAAGCCTTCGCATCTAGTCCTCCGTCTGGAGAGAAAGGCTCTTCGTTACCTCGGCCGCGATCCTGCGTTCCTCGTCGCCCGCGTACATCGATTCCACCAGGCTGCCGTAGCGCTCGGCCATGACCCGCCGCTTCACCTTCCGCGTCGGGGTCACGGGCTCGCCCTCCAGCTCGGGATCGAGCTCGCGCGGCAGCAGGCGAAAGGCCTTCACCTGCTCGACGCGCGTGAGCTCGTCGTTCGCGCGTTTCACCTCGGCCTCGACCAGCCCGACGACCTCCGGATGGGCCACCAGCGACGCGTAGCCCGTGTGGACCACGCCGCGCTCGCGCGCCCATTCGGCGACGGTCTCGCCGTCGGCCTCGAGCAGCGCGACCAGATACTTGCGCCCCTCGCCGAACACCGCGGCCTCGCTGATGTACGGGCTCGCGCGCAGCCGGTTCTCGACATGGGAGGGGCTCACGTTCTTTCCGCCGGCGGTGATCAGGATGTCCTTCTTCCGATCGACCAGCTTGAGCGCGCGTCCGCCGGTCCACGCGCCGACGTCGCCGGTCGCCAGCTTTCCCTCGCGATAGAGCGCCCGGGTCGCGTCGGGGTCGCGCCAGTATCCACCGAAAAACTCCGCCGCGGTCACGAGAATCTCGCCGTCACCGTCGAGCTCGACCGCCATGTTCGGCGCGACGGCGCCGACGTCGCCGGGCGGCGGGTACGGCCCGCGCTGGCCGGACACGATCGCGCCGCCGGTCTCCGTCTGGCCGTACGCCTCGCAGAGATTCACGCCCCACGCCTGCCAGAGCGCGGCGACCGCCGCCGGCAGCGGCGCGCCGCTCGAGATCACCAGCTCGACGCGCGCGAAGCCGACTTTCTCCAGGAGCCAGCGGAACACGACCGCTCGCGCGAGCGTCGTCGGCAGCGACGCGGCGCCGGCGGAACCCTGCGTCCACCGCCGATCGAGCGCGCGGCGTCCGGCCGTCATCGCCGCGCGATAGGCGGCGCGCTTGATCCACGAGCTCTGGTCGAGTCCGACCAGCAGATGCGCCGCGAACTTCTGCAGGTAGCGCGGCACCGTGAAGACGAACGTCGGCTGGACCTCGTAGAGCGCATCGGCGAACGTGTCCACCGATTCCGGGTAGTGCGGCACGATGTCGGCGATCAGCGGCATCGTGATGGCGAGGTTACGGCCCATCGCGTGGCAGAGCGGCAGCATGGCGACGGCACGGTGCTCGCGACGAGTCAGAATCGGGTAGTGCTCGACGATGTTGGCGCACGCGGCCAGATGCGGCCCGTGACGGTAGACGGCGCCCTTCGGGTGGCCCGTGGTACCCGAGGTGTAGATGATCGTCGCCGGAGCGTCGGGCGACAGCGCTCGCACGAAGCGGTCGAGCGCGTCGGGCTCACCGGCCAGCGCCTCGCCGCCGCGGCGCTCCACCTCGGCCAGCGGCCGAACGCGCGGGTGGCGATACATGAAGAGCGCGCGGGTGTCGACCACCAGCACCGCGCGGACGTTCGGGCACTGGTCCAGCACCTCGAGCGTCTTGTCGAGGTGCTCCTGATCCTCGGCGACGATCAGGGACGCTCCGCCGTGCTGGAGCAGATGACGCACCTCGCCCGGCGCGCTCGTCGGATAGATCCCGTAGGTGATCGCGCCGAGCGCCTGGGTCGCGAGATCGGCGATGGTCCACTCCGGGCACGGGTTGCCGATGATGGCCACCGTCTCGCCGGCCGCGAGCCGATACTCGCGCGCGAGCCCGCACGCGAGCGCGGCGACGCGCGCGGCGAGCTCGCGCCACGTCGTCTCGCGCCAGATCCCGAGCTCCTTCGAGCGGAACGCGACGCGGTCGGGCCGCGTCCGCGCGCGCTCGGTGAGCACGCCCGGCAGTGTGCTCGCGCGCAACGCCTCGAAATTCATGCCGGGCGGATTATACCGGAGGGGATTATCCTGGGGCCGTCATGACCCGAGCGGAGCAAGTCAAAGCCATCGGACTCAAGGCCGGCGCGCGCGTGGTCGGCATCGCGCCGGTCGAAGCGTTCCGGGAGAAGGTGCCCGAGGGCTATCGCCCGGAGGACATCCTGCCGGGCGCCCGAAGCGTCGTCGTCGCCGGCGGCGACGGGCCGACCGCTGGGGCATGGCGCAGCCCCGACCATCGCGTGATGGAGATCACCGGCTACGATCTGCGCGAGAACGTGGCCGTCCACGCGATGTGCGACTTTATCGAGGGCACCCTGGCCCACCACGCGATCCAGGCGCCGTCCCTGCCCGTCCACGGCCACGAGCCGCCGATGTCGATGATGCACGCCGCAGAGCTCGCCGGGCTGGGCACGCGCTCGCTCGCCGCCCACATCATCCTGAATCCCGAGTACGGCCTGCTCTACTACGCGGCGCTGATCACGACCCTGCCGCTCGAGCCAGATCAGCCGCTGACCGAGCCGGCGTGTCCGCACCCGGGATGCGTGGCCATGTACAAGCGCATCGGGACGACGCCGTGCCTGCGCGTGTGCCCCGCCTGTCTGGCCGGGACAGTGCAGGACGGGCGCATCCAGGAGTCGACGTACGACCGTGAGAAGTGCCACTCACGGGCGCAGACCTACGGAATCGGCTCGTTCCAGAAGGGACTCTTGCAGATCGTGAACGAGGACGACCGTGACCGGCGGCGGACGATGATCTACAGCGACTTCTTCACGAAGAGCATCCAGTCGCTCGGCTTCTTCCGCGACTCGATCGCCCAGTGCTTCGAGTGCATGCGCGTGTGCCCCGTGGGGCGGAAGTACAGGAAGTTACAATAGATGGCCGATCTACAGCCCGGCGCCACGGCGAAGCTGAAGTCGGTCGCGCTCAAGTCGGGCGCGACGGTCTGCGGAGTCGCCGACGCCGCGGCGTTCGACACGCACGCCCCGGAGAAGCATCGCCCGGGCGATCTGCTGCCGGGTGCTCGATCGGTCATCGTGGTGGGCGGCGCGCAGCCGCGTGAAGGCGATTGGGCGGCGACCTCGCCGTGGGTCATGCAGACGATGGGCACGACCGAGCGGATCCAGGGAGTCGGGCGCCGGCTCGCCCAGTACATCGAGAGCGAGTTCGGCTACTACGCCCTCTACGTTCCGCCGGGCACCGCGAGTGGCGACACGCCCTTTCTCTCGCTCATGCTCGCCGCCCAGCTCGCAGGCCTCGGCTCGAAATCGCTCGCCGGCCCCGTGCTGAACCGCGACCACGGCTTCATGTACTGGAGCGCGGTGATCACGACGGCGCCCTTCGACACCGACGGCGTCGAGGCGAGCCCCGCGTGCCCGGCGCCGTCCTGCCGGGAGATGTGGGATCGCGAGGGCACGACGCCGTGCCTGGCGATCTGTCCCGGCTCGAATGGCGGATGTCTCTCGGGCAAGCTCGAGAATGGTCGGGCCGTGCGGACCTTCTACGACGCCGCGCGCTGCAACACGCGCGTGCACACGCACTGGGTCGGCGGGTTCCAGAAGGTGCTCGAGGCGACGCTCAACGAGCCCGACCGTGACAAGCGCAAGATGCTCCTCTACGGCGATTTCTTCACGCGCAGCCTCTGGGCCATCACCTACTCGTCGACGAACATCGCGCAGTGCTTCGAATGCATGCGCGTGTGCCCCGCCGCCCACGGGCTCAGGGAGATGAAATAAGTATGGCTGTCTTCAAGCTCGACCCCGAGGTCTACAAGCGCTACAAGGACGAAGTGCTGCAGCTCTGCAACTCGTTCCAGAAGATCGATCAGCCCGGCCTCTCCGACAAGCAGATCGCCGAGCGGCTGGGTCTCGACGAGCGTACGGTGACCGAGATCCGCTGCGTCGCCGAGCGCGACTGCTATTCGTTGGACGAGTGGGAAAAGGCGATCGAGTTCAAGCGTCGCGCGACCCTCGAGTGGTCGGCGCTGGCGCTGAAGCGCCCGGACCTCAAGCCCGAGTGACGCTTTACTTCTTCGAGCGGATCACCGACGACGACTTCATCGGCCCCGTGATCGTCGCGGCGCCCGACGAGGCGGGGGCCTGGACGCTCCTCGCCACCCGCGAGCGCTCCGACGTCGAGGCGCTGAAGACGCTCGGCTGGCAGATCGCTCAGGACCTGGCGGCGCTGCCCGCGCGCGCCGGCATCGTCTATCCCAGCCACTACCGCCGCGCCATCCTGAGCTAGGATCGGCGTGCCCTGAGTCTTCCCCACGTCGCGCTGGCGCTCCTCGTCGTCGTCATCTGGGGCCTGGCGTTCGTCGCCACGAGGATCGCGCTCGACAGCTTCTCGCCACCTCAGCTGACCGCGCTGCGGTTCCTGATCGCGGCCCTCCCGGCCCTGGTGCTTCCTCGCCCGGCGCTCACGTGGCCGCAGCTCATCGCGATCGGAGCGACGCTCTTCGCCGGCCAGTTCCTGCTCCAGTTCTTCGCGATCGCCAACGGCCTGCCGCCCGGGCTGGCCTCGCTGCTCGTCCAGACTCAGGCGCTGTTCACGATCGTGTTCGCAGCGATAGCCATGCGCGAGCGCCCGACCACGCGTCAGGTCTCCGGCGTGGCGGTGGCCTTCGCGGGCCTGGTGCTGATCATTCTCACCGTCGGTCAGGACCTGACCGTCGTCGGCTTCTGCCTCGCGCTGGGCTCGGCGATCAGCTGGGGCATCGGCAACGTGCTCCTGAAACGGATCGGCGACGTCGAGATGCTCGATCTCATCGTGTGGCTCAGTCTCGTTCCGCCGCTGCCGGCGCTCGCGCTCTCGCTGATGCTGGACGGCCCGGCGGGTTTCACGCGGGCCGTCTCGAGCGCCTCGTGGCTCGCGGTCGCGGCCGCGCTGTATCTCGGGGTGGTTGCGACGATCCTGGCCTACGCGATCTGGGGCCGGCTCCTGCGTCGATACCCGACGGCGACGGTGACGCCATTCGCGCTGCTGGTGCCGTTCGTCGGCGGCTACTCCTCCGCGATCGTGTTCGGTGAGCGGTTCGGCCCGCTGCGACTCGCGGGGATGGCGCTCGTGCTCCTGGGTATCGCGGTCATCGTGTTGCCGTGGGAGCACGTGTGGGCCAGCGGGCGCGCGGGCGCTCGCCCGCGCGGCGACGCGCTGTCGGTCAGGCCCGCCGGAAGCGCGGACGCGCGCGGCGTCGTCGAGCTCATCGGCCGTGTGTACCTGGAGTACGGCTTCGTCTACGTACCGGAGGTCGAGGTTCCCGACCTCTTTCGGTTCGATCAGCACTACGCGGCGCCGCGCGGCGCCTTCTTCGTCGTGCATGAAGACGATGTCGTCGTCGGCTCGGTGGGCGTCGAGCGGCTGGACGACGGCAGCGCCGAGCTCCATCGCCTCTATCTCGACGCCCGCCTGCGAAGCCGCGGCACCGGCCGCGCGCTCGTCGAGGCGGTGCTCGAATGGTGCCGGACGCAGAATATTCCGCGCCTGATCCTCTGGTCGGATACTCGCTTCGACCAGGCGCATCGGCTCTACGAGCGGATGGGCTTTCAGCGGACCGGCGAGCGAGTCTTGCCGGACGACCTCAATCAGACGCGCGAGTACGGCTTCGAGCGGCCGGTGTGAGGTACCGAGCCGGTCATCGCTTCTCGAAGACCTTCTTCATGGCGGCCGCGCCGTGCTCCATCATCGTGCGTATCTCGCCGGCGAACTCGTCGGGCAAGAGGTCGGCCGTCCAGACGAGCCGGCGTGCGGCGTCGTCGAGGTCGACGATCAGCTCGCGGACGACCATCCCGTTGCCGAAGGTGACGATGCGGGCGCCCTTCTCGAGGCGTGTGTCGGTGACAAAGCCCGGCACGAGGCGGGTGTGCAATGCTCCGACGTCGCGGACCGCGTCCCAGACGTCCTCGGCCCTCGTGTCGAGCAGGATCTCCTTACGGATAGAAGCCATGGTGCCCTTCCGCCTCGTGCGCTCTCGAAAATGAAAGCCCTTGCGGCTAGTACCCTTTGCGTTTGTCGATCAGGGCGACCAGCGGCTTGTTGGCGCGCATGCGGCGCAGATTCTCGCAGAACGTGTCGATGACACGCTGGGCGCGGCGCGGCGAGCCGCCGGCGGTGTGCGGGGTCACGATCGCGCGCGGATGGGTCCACAGGCGATGGTTGGCCGGGAGCGGCTCTGGATCGGTGACGTCGAGCCCGGCGCCGCCGATCGTCTCTTCATCGAGCGCCTTGAGCAGGTCGTCGCCGTAGACGATCGCGCCGCGCGTGACGTTGATCAGGTAGCCGGTCTTCTTCATCTTGCGGAAGAGATCGCGCGTGAAGAGATGATGCGTCGCCTTGGTCAGCGGCAGGCAGATCACCACGGCGTCCGAGGCGCCGAGCAGGTCGCCGAGCCGATCCGGCTTCCAGATCGCTTCGACGCCGGGCTCCGGGGCCACGTCCTCGATATCGACGCCCAGCACGCGCATGCCGAACCCGAGGGCACGTTTCGCGACCTCGCGGCCGGTGCCACCGAAGCCGACGATGCCCATCGTCAGATCGTAGAGCTCGAGCTGCCGGATCCGGATCGGCTCGCGCAGCGAGTAGTCGGGCTGGCGGATCGCGGTGTGCAAACCGCGCGTGAGCGCCAGCAAGAGCGCGAACGCGTGCTCGGCCAGGTGGATCCCGACCCCGCCCTTCTCGCTGGCCAGCGGCACGTCGCTCTCGATCAGCTCCTGCGTGAGGATCGAGTCGACACCGGCGCCGATCGACTGGTAGTAGCGCAGGCGCTTGCCGAGCGGGAAGATGTCGGGCGCCACGCGGCCGAAGAGCGCGTCGGTGTCCACGATCTCCCGCCGCTGGGTGGCGGCGTCCTTCGCCTCGACGAAGGTGGAGCCCGGGCCGGCGGCTTCGAGGATGGCGGCACGCTGCTCGGGTGAGACCGACGGGACGATCATCAGCGGCGTGTAGAGGATCTTCATCGTCAGCTCCGTTTCTTCGATCGGATGTTGGCCATCGCGCGCTGGTGCTCGTCGGACGCGAAGCACCCGGCCAGGGCCGTGTTCATCTCCCGGCGAAACGTCTCGAAATCGAGGTCGAAGGCGGACGTGCTCAGGCGCTTGCTGGCGGTGACGCTCACCGGCGGCAGGGCCAGAAATTTCTCGACGATCTCGTCGAGCGCCTTCCCGAAATCGGCGGACGGCACCGCGCGGTTCACGAGGCCGATGCGCTCGCCGTCGCGCGCCGTGATCGGCTCGCCTAACAAGATAAGCTCCTTCGCCCGCCCCAGGCCGATCAGCCGCGGCAGCCGGTAGAGCGCCATCGAGGGGATCAGGCATTCCTTGACGGCCGGCAGGCTGAGCAGCGCGTCCTCGACCGCCAGCCGGTAATCGCACACGAGCGCCAGCTGGAGCCCGCCGCCGATGCAGTGCCCGTTGATCCCCGCGATCACCAGCTTGTCCATGCGCTCGATCGCGGTCATCGCGTCTTCCCACCGGACCAGGTCGGGCTGCGTCAGCTCGCCGGCCGCGAGGGCCGCGAGGTCGACCCCGGTCTGGAACGCCCGGCCGGCGCCGGTCATGACGACCACGCGCACGTCGCTCATGGTCGAGATCGCCGTCACCGCGTCGCGGAGGTCCGTCGCGAAGCGCGCGTTGCCCGCGTTCAGCACGTGCGGCCGGTCGAACGTCATGCGGGCGACGGCGCCCTGCACGTCCAGCCGGATCGTGGCCTCGGTCATGGGGCAATGGTTTACCATAAAAGGCCTCGTGACGTCCCTGACCGCTCTGCTCTGTCTGACAACTTTCTCCAACCTCGTGGCCAGCGGCGCTTTCCCCGCGGTCTTGCCCGACATCGCGAAGAGCGCGGCGCTCGCCGACTGGCAGCTCGGGATCGTGGCGGGAGCGTTCGGCTTTGCGCGGTTGGCCGCTGACATTCCGCTCGGACTCTTCCTCACCCACAACTTGCGACGCGCGCTGTGGATCGGCCCTGTCGTGCTGGCGATTGGCGGGCTCTGTGTCATCAGCGGCGGCGGCTTTGCGATGCTCGTGTTCGGCCGGCTCCTGATGGGGCTCGGGCAGGCGCTCAGCATGGTCGCCGGCCTCACGGCAATTCTTCGCTTCCAGTCCGGCAAGAATCTCGCGTCGGCGCTCGCCGCCTACGAGCTCTCGGCGATGATCGGAATGCTCGGCGGCGCCGCGCTGATCGGAACGCTGCCGTCGGACCTCGCCTGGAACACGGCGTTCCTGCTCACGTGCGCGCCCCAGCTCATCGCCATCGCGATCGCGCCCAGGCTCTTGTCGTCGCTGCCCCCGCAGCCCGGCGCGAGTCCGACATCGCGCTTCGCGCGGCAGGCGCCCGACGGCGCGCCGGCCGGCACGCCGTCGCCGCCGAACGGGCACGTCTCGCTGGTGCCGGTCGCCTTCGCGGCCGGAGGCCTCGTCGCCCTCACCTACTCGACGATGGAGCAGTTCGTGGTGCCACTGCGCGGCAGCCGCGAGTTCGGTCTCGAGCGCACGGGAGTCGCGCGGCTCTTCATGGTCCAGCAGGTCTTCGACATCGCGGCCCTGATCCCGACCGGCGTCCTCGCCGATCGCCAGGGCGCCGCGCGAGTCCTCCCCGGCATCCTGTTGCTGATGGCGGCCGCGAACGCCATGATCGGCTTCGGCGCGCTTCCCGTGGTGGTCGTCGGCTGCGCGCTCTTCGGCCTTTCGATGTCGGGCTGGATGCTGCCGCTGACCTTGCTGCGACGCGATACCGAGCCGGAACGCATCGCGTGGCGTACCGGACTCTATCGCGTCTGCGTCGACGGCGGAATCTTCCTCGGCCCGTTCCTCTCGGGCGTGCTGGGCATGCGCCTGGCCGGGATCCTGCCCGCGATCTCGACGGTGGCGCTGGCGCTCACGGCCTTACTCCTGCTCACCCGCGCCCGAAGCTCGGGTACCATGGCAGTCCATGGCTGACGCCGGACTGATGTTCGCCTGCTTCGGGTGCTGCTGCGGCCACACCAACAACGGCGCCGCCCGCATCGCCCGGCCGACGACGCGACGCGTGTTCGACGGGGCGGGACTCCAGGGCAAGGTGCGTTTCGCGTTTTCGGAGTGCCTCGGGCCGTGCAGCGAGGCCAACGTGGTCTTCGTGTACCTCGACGGCCGGCCGCTGTGGTTTCGTCGAATCAACAGCCTCGAGCTGTTCGCGGCCCTGCTCGCGTACGTTCGCACCGCGGTCGAAGCGCCCCTCGCGCCGTTGCCCGAGGGGCTGACCGCGCATTCGTTCTCGTGGACCGGCGGCGGCGTCGGTCCGGAGCTCGCCTGAGGAGCGTCATCATGGACTACGCCGACTTCCAGCACCTCACGTTCGAGTCCAAGCCGAACGGGGTGCTCCTCGTCACCATCAATCGCCCCGAGGTGCTGAACGCGGCCAACGCGCGCCTGCACTGGGAGTTCACCCAGATCTGGCCCGTGGTCGACGCCGACCCGAAGACACGGGTCGTCGTCGTCACCGGCGCCGGCAAGGCGTTCTCGGCGGGCGGCGATCTCTCGCTGGTCGAGGACATGGCGGGCAATCCCGACGCGCTGACGCGTACGATGCGCGAGGCGTCCGACCTCGTCTACAACATGATCAACCTCGACAAGCCGGTGGTCTCGGCGATCAACGGGGTCGCGGTCGGCGCGGGGCTGGTCGTCGCGCTCATGGCCGACGTCAGCATCATCGCGGAGACGGCGCGCTTCACCGACGGCCACACGCGCCTCGGGGTCGCCGCCGGCGATCACGCCGCGATCCTCTGGCCGCTCCTCTGCGGGATGGCGAAGGCGAAATACTATCTGCTCACGGCCGACTTCATCGACGGACGCGAGGCCGAGCGGATCGGTCTGGTGACCATGTGCGTGCCGCCCGATCAGGTCATGCCCAAGGCGTTCGACGTGGCCGACCGGCTCGCGCGCGGCAGTCAGATCTCGATCCGCTGGACCAAGCGCGCGCTCAACAACTGGCTGCGCCAGGCGGGGCCGATCTTCGACCAGTCGCTGGCCCTCGAGATGCTTTCGTTCTCGTATCCGGACGTGCGCGAGGGCGTCAAGGCGATCCGCGAGAAACGAACGCCCATCTTCCCCTCGGCGAAATAGCGGAGACCGACGTCGTGACCGCGAGCGAGCTGGCGCCGCGCACCGGCCATCCGTACTACATGCACGACGCGATCTACGCCCAGCCCGGCGCGCTCAGGCTCGTCGCCCGCGGACAGGGCGACGCCATCGAGGCGGCGGCGATGCGGCTGCGCGGACTCGACCACGTGCTGCTGACGGGCGTCGGCACCTCGTGGCACGCGGCGCTCGTGGGCGAGCTGCTCTTCGCCCGTCTCGGCGGGCTCGGTCTCAAGGCGAGAGCCTTCCACGCCTTCGAGCTCGCGAGCTACTGGCAAGAAGCACTCGGGCGCATCGGCGCGGTCGTGCTGAGCCACGGCGGGACCCGGCGCTACTCGCGCGAGGCGCTCGCGCGCGTGAAGGCGAGCGGCGGCTCCGGCGTCGTCATCACCGGCAGGGGACCCGAGGCGCCGGCGGAAGCGGACTGGACGCTCCGCACGGTCGACCAGGAAGGCTCGGGGGCGCACACCGTGAGCTACACCGCCGCGCTGGCGATCCTCGCAAAGCTCGCGTGCGCCGCCGGCGGCAAGGCTGAGATGGCGCGGAGCATCGACGGGATCCCCGATATGCTCGCCTTCCTGCTCGGGCAGGAGTCGTGGGAGGACCTGGCCGCGCGCTACGGCGATCGCCGCTGCTACTGGTTCGTGGGCGGCGGGCCGAACACCGCGACGGCGTGGGAGGCGGCGCTGAAGATGAGCGAAGCCAGCCACGCGCAGGCGGCCGGCTTCAACTGCGAGCAGTTCCTGCATGGGGCGTGGGCGGCGCTCGAGCGCGAGGACGTCGTGTTCCTGGTGGCGCCGCCGGGGCCGTCGTACGAGCGGTGCCTGGCGGCGGCCCGGGTCGCCAAGGAAGTCGGGGCGTCGGTGGTCGCGCTCGTAGGCGAGGACGATCGCGAGATCGCCGCATTCGCCGCCGAGACGATCGCGCTGCCCGAGATCGATGAGCTGCTCTCGCCGATCCTGACGATCGTGCCGCTCCAGCTCTTCATCTACCACACCGCCGTGCACCGCGGCGTCAACCCCGACCTCACGCGCAGCGACGACCCGGCGTACGGCCGCGCTCGCTCAGCGCTTTCGCTCTAGCCCTCGCCGTCAGCCTGCTAGGCCGGAGGTGATCCTTCCGGGCGCGGCCCACCCCCGCGACGGCCGCGACGCCGACGACGGCCGCGCGGGCCGGCGCCGTCACCGGATGGCGGAGGCGGCGGCGCGGGCGACGGGGGACGGCTCGCCTGGGACGGCTCGCTGTGCGGGCGGCCGTGCGGGCGACCGCCGCCGCCGCCGGCGCGGCGGCCACGGTCGCGATCGCCGAAGCGATCGCGCGCCGCCAAGCGCGCGCGCCGCTCCTCGGCGTAGCGCCGGCGCTCCTCCGACGTCGGCTTGATCTCCTGCATGAAGAGGTCGTCGTCGGCCCACTCGACCGCGATCTTCTGGCCGATGAACTTCTCGATCGCCTCGAGCGCCAGGGCGCTGGATTCGTCGACGAGGCTGATCGCCTTGCCGCCCGCTCCGGCGCGCGCCGTGCGGCCGATCCGGTGCACGTAATCCTCGGCGTCTTGGGGCAAATCCCAGTTGACGACGTGGCTCACCGCCTCGATGTGCAGCCCGCGCGAGGCGACGTCCGTGGCGACCAGGATCGGCAGCCGGCCTTCCTTGAAGTCGTTGAGGATCTTGAGCCGCCGCTTCTGGTCGACGTCGCCGGTGAGCGCGCGGGTCTCCCAGGCGTTGCGCGTCAGCCGGTCCTCGAGGCGCCGCGCCTCCTCGCGGGTGTTCGAAAAGATCAGGATACGATCGCCGCCCTCACGGCGCAGAAGGCCCAGCAGCAGCGAAAACTTCTCCTCGCGGCCGACGTGGAACAGCGACTGCTCGACGCGCTCGGCCGTCTTCTGCTGCGGCATGATCGTGATCTGCGACGGGTTGTTCATGAACTCCCAGGTGAGCTCGAGCACCCGGAACGAGAGCGTCGCGGAGAACAGGTACGACTGCCGCTTCTCGGGCGTCGGCAGGCGCCGCAGGATGAACCGGAGATCGGCGATGAACCCCATGTCGAACATCCGGTCGGCCTCGTCGATGACGAGGATCTCGACGCGCCGAGGCGTCCACACGTGCTGCTTGAGATAGTCGATCAGCCGCCCCGGCGTGCCGACGAGCAGATCGCAGCCGGCCGCGAGCGTCTCGCGCTGCTTGGCGTAGTCGATACCGCCATAGACCGCCAGGGTCCGGAACGGCGTGAACCGTCCGAGCTGCCGCGCGTCGGACTCGATCTGCACGACCAGCTCGCGCGTGGGTGCGATGACGAGCATGCGCGGCGCGCCCGCGCCCGGGGGCGCCGGCGGCGCCGGCGTGCGCAGCATCTTGGTGAACGCCGCGATGAGGAACGCGGCGGTCTTGCCGGTGCCGGTCTGCGACTGGCCGGCGACGTCCTTGCCGCGAAGCGCCAGCGGCAGCGCCGCCTCTTGAATCGGCGTGGCGGTCACGAAGCCCGCCTCGCGGATCCCCTGCATGACGGGCTCGGGGAGGTCGAGGGAGGCGAAATCCATCTAGGCCGATTCGGCGGGCGCGGATTCGGGCGCGGTCGCCGGTTTGCGCCCGAAGACCCGCGCGCAGATGATGCCGACTTCGTAGAGGAGGATCAGCGGGCCGGCCATCAAGGTCTGGTTGAACGCGTCCGGTGTGGGCGTGAGCACGGCACCGGCGACGAAGGCGCCGAGGATCGCGTACTTCCGGTTCCGGGCGAGCATCTTCGCGTTGACGACGCCCACGCGCGCCAGGATCGTGAGGGCCAGCGGCAGCTCGAACACGGCGCCGAAGGCGAGCGTGAACTTCAGCAGGAAGTCGACGTG
>Ga0137404_10000719_pt1 | contig 21819 bp, 21 predicted proteins | sample CZOMad2_1_16fung_FD_108285 | JGI IMG/M metagenome (GOLD analysis project Ga0137404, IMG submission 108285) | Vadose zone soil fungal communities from Angelo Coast Range Reserve, California, USA - CZOMad2_1_16fungal (Illumina Assembly) | ecosystem: Environmental > Terrestrial > Soil > Vadose... | reverse complement strand
GTCCAGGTGCGCGAAAGTGTTTGCCGGCGCCGGATCGGTGAGATCGTCCGCAGGAACATAAACCGCCTGGAACGAAGTAATCGATCCTTTGTTTGTCGATGTAATTCGCTCCTGCAAATCACCCATCTCAGCAGCAAGGGTCGGCTGATAACCAACTGCGCTGGGCGTTCGACCCAGCAACGCTGACACTTCCGAGCCCGCTTGCGAGAATCGAAAGATGTTGTCGATAAAAAGAAGCACGTCCTGATTGCGCTCGTCGCGAAAATATTCAGTCATCGCGAGCGCGGAAAGACCGACGCGCAAACGCGCGCCAGGTGGTTCGTTCATCTGACCGAAAACCATTCCCACCTTCGACTTCGATAGATCTTTTTGATCGATCACGCCCGCCTCGCTCATTTCCTTGTAGAGATCGTTGCCTTCCCGGCTCCGTTCACCTACCCCGGCAAATATCGAAACACCGCCGTGTTTTATGGCAATGTTATTGATTAACTCCTGGATGATAACAGTCTTACCGACGCCCGCCCCGCCAAATGCGCCCACTTTGCCGCCTTTCGAAAACGGACAAACGAGATCAATGACCTTGATTCCCGTTTCCAGGATCTTTGCGCTTGTGTCTTGTTCCGTAAGCGATGGAGCGGGGCGATGGATGGGGTAACGTTTTTCGAATTTCACCGGGCCACGACCATCAATAGGATCACCAGTGACATTGAAAAGACGGCCGAGCACGCCCTCGCCTACTGGCACTGTGATCGGACCACCGGTATCGGTTACGCTCATCCCGCGCTTCAAGCCCTCCGTGGAAGACATTGCGATGGAGCGCACCCAGCGTTCGCCAAGATGTTGTTGCACCTCAAGCGTTAGCTTGGTTGGGTTGCCATTCACTTCGTACTCAATTTCGAGCGCGCTGTAGATTCTCGGCAGCGCCTTTTCGTCTGGAAATTCCACGTCCACTACGGGACCGATTACTTGAACTATGTTTCCTTTATTCATAAATCTTCATTAGCCGCCGAGTGCCATTTGCGCCGTGGCGATCTCGAGCAACTCGGTGGTGATGCTGGCTTGACGCATCTTGTTGTATTCCAACGTAAGATCCTTGATAAATTGATTCGCGTTATCGGTGGCGTTCTTCATCGCAACCATTCGCGCGCTATGCTCGGATGCGCGCGCGTCGAGAATCATCTGAAAAACCTGATAGGAAACATAATACGGCAGCATTGAATCAAGAACGCCCTCGGCATTAGGCTCGAATACGTAGCCTAGCATCGGATCGACACCTTCACCTTCAGCTTTGGTGGCTTCGCCTTTCGGCAAATCAAAACTGCTAATCGGCAGAAGCGTTTGTACCGTCGTGAGTTGGTTGATTGTGTTGATAAAATGTGTGTAGAGCACGGAGACTTTGTCGACCTCGCGCCGCAAAAATTTTTCCATGCAAAACTTCGCAATCGGCTTCGCCTCAACGAAGGCCGGTGAGTCTTTCAATTCAAAATCAGCCAGTAATTCGCGCTTTGTTCGACCGATGAATTGCCGTGCCTTCTTTCCTGTCACCACGAAGGCTGTTTTAGCCGAATCAAAGTTGGCGGCCTCCCGAAACAGGTTCGTGTTCAACGCTCCGCAGAGTCCCTTGTCGGTGCTGATAACTAAGACCAACTCTTTGTTTAGTGGGCGAATGGCGAGAAGCGGATGAAATCTTGGATCTGTCCGTTTTTGCAACGAAACGAGAACCTTATTCATCAAAGCAGCGTAAGGCCGTCCGGCGAGTGCGTGCTGCTGCGCTCTGCGCATCTTGGAGGCGGCCACCATTTGCATTGCTTTGGTGATCTGCGCGGTATTGCGGATCGATTTGATCCGGCGACGTATGTCCTGCGTGTTCGCCATTTCAAAGGTCCAGGGAGATTACCGCCACGAAGTCTTGAATTCGTCCAGCGCGGCTTTCAACTGCGACTCAATGTCTTTGTCGAGCTCTTTTTTCTCGCGAATCGCTCGAAGCAATCCTTCCTTCCGCGTTTGCAGCCAATCCTGGAGTTTTAGTTGGTATTCCTTGACGCGTTCGACTGGAACAGGATCGAGGTATCCATTTTGCATCGCCCAGATCACTGCAACCTGTTCTTCCACCGGGATTGGGTTGTACAGTTTTTGTTTAAAAAGTTCCACAATGCGTTGACCGCGATCGAGTCGCGCTCTCGTAGCCGCATCCAGATCGGAACCGAATTGCGCAAATGCAGCCAGCTCGCGAAACTGTGCGAGATCGAGCTTCACTTTGCCGGCGACCTGCTTGATCGCCTTGATCTGGGCAGCCGATCCGACACGGCTGACAGAAAGTCCCACCGAGATGGCCGGCCGCACACCTTGGTAAAACAAATCAGTCTCGAGATAGATTTGCCCATCCGTAATCGAGATCACGTTTGTGGGAATGTAGGCAGAGACGTCGCCGGCCTGGGTCTCGATGATCGGTAAGGCGGTTACTGAGCCGCCGCCGAACTCATCGCTCATGCGCGCGGAGCGTTCCAATAGTCGCGAGTGCAAATAAAATACATCGCCCGGATAAGCCTCGCGACCGGACGGCCGCTTTAGCACCAGGCAAACCTGCCGATAAGCCACTGCGTGCTTCGATAAATCGTCATAGATAATGAGCGCATCCATTTTGTTATCCATGAACCACTCGCCCATCGCGGCGCCAGCAAATGGCGCCAGATACTGATTAGTTGCCGTGTCGGACGCGGGCGCAGAGATGATTGTTGTGTAAGGCATGGCGCCTTCTTTTTCCAGAACATCGAGCACCCGCGCCACGTTGGAATTTTTCTGGCCCACTGCGACGTAGATGCAGTAAAGCGGTCGATAATTGGTATCTTTCGCGTCTTCGGCAGCTTTGTTCAGTCGCGCCTGGCTGATGATCGCGTCTATGGCGATGGTGGTTTTGCCAGTTGCACGATCACCGATAATCAGCTCTCGCTGCCCGCGGCCGATCGGAATCATCGCATCGATCGCCATGATGCCGGTTTGCACCGGTTGATTCACGCTGCGGCGCTTGATCACGCCCGGTGCAATTTTCTCAAGCGGATAAAACGCTTCGGTCTTAATCGGTCCCTTGTCATCGAGTGGCTGCCCCAGTGTATTGACAACGCGCCCCAGAAGCGCTTTGCCAACGGGAACGGAGAGGAGTCGGCCTGTCGTCTTAGCTTCATCTCCTTCTTCAACCAGCGTATTGTCACCCATCAGAATAGCGCCGACTTCGGTTTCTTCGAGGTTCAGCGCGAGACCGAATACTCCGTTTGGAAATTCGATCATCTCGTTGAGCATCACGTCGCTTAAACCTTCAATGCGTGCTACTCCATCGCCCGTTTCACGCACAACGCCGACGTTGCTTTTGGTTGTCGATGTTTTAAGCCCTTCAATTTTCGTTTCAATTTCTTCAAGTATGCTGCTCATGATTTTGCTTTGATTAAAGTTCCTGTTGAAGACGTTCGAGCCGGTTGCGCACTGTTCCGTCCCAGACATCGCTTCCAACACGAATACGCATTCCGCCGAGAAGCTCCGGATTAACAATGAACTCGGCCGTCAGGTCGCTACCGTATTTCTTTTTTAGATTACTAATGAGTTCCGAACTCGTCGCGGAATCCACTTCATTCGCTGTCTCGATTTTGGCCTGGCGCTTTTCCAGTTCGAGCCGAAGCAGACGGCGGTAATTCTTCAGGACGTCGATGTAATTACGCGGTTTTTTCGCGATGAGCGAATCGACGAGAGACGAAATCCTTCCAGGGTCGAGCTGGCCGTCCGTAAAACTCGCCCGAAGCATTTCACGCGAAAGTCGGCGGATTTCCTTGTTGATCTTCATCAGGCCACCTGACGAGCTGCTTCTTCCTGCAAGCGGCGTTGATCTTCCGGCGTTAATACCTTCCCGGCCACTTTTGCCGTGGTATCAACTACCAGGCGACCCAGCTCGCGCTTCAAGGATTCCATTGTGCGCTGGTGCTCAATCGCACTCGCCTCGCGCGCTTTTGTTATGATTTGCTCGGCAGCAGTAATTGCTTCCTGCTGCTTGCGCTCGGACAAGTGCGCAGCGCTTTCGCGCGCTTCATCGATCATTTTTTGCGCGTCCATATTCCCCTTCGCGACAATTTCCTGGTAACGCTTCTCTGCTTCGGCCAGCTCCTTCTTGATTTTATCCGCATTGATCTGGCCCTCTTCAATCTTGCGCCGGCGCTCCTCAAGCACTGCAAGGATAGGTTTGTAAGCAAAGCGTTGCAGAAGGTATGCAACAATGCAGAAGCTAATGACCTGCGACAGAAACAATTTCCAATTCCAGCCAAACGTGTCGGCTGTTTCGCGAAAGATGTCGGCTACACCTCCGCTGCTGGCGGCAATTATCAGGTTCATAAACTAAAGTCCGGACGCAACATCGATTGCCTCCCGGATGAAAATTAGTGAACGAGATACAGCGCGTAGAAAACGATCGCCTCGGTCAACGCGATGGCCAGAATTCCGTGCACGAGCACTTGCGTAAACGCGCCGGGATTGCGACCGACCGCGCTGGTCATTCCCAGTCCGGTCAAGCCAATTCCGATTCCGACGCCCATCGCGGCAAGCCCAACGTGAATGCTTCCGCCCAGTTCTGCTAGTATTGGTAGTATCATATTTATTTTAGCTTAGTTTTGCGATCTCGTCATGAGATCGTCGAAAATCAGTGTGCGTGCTCCGGTCCCTCCTGGTGCTCTGCAATCAACATCGTGAAAACCGCAGTCAGCAGCATGAAAACAAGCGCCTGTACAAATCCCACGAGCACCTCCAGGAAATAAAACGGGATTGGCAGGATCGGAGAGAGCCATGGATTCATTGTGGACATTGCTTCCAGAATACTTTCGCCAGCATAAATGTTTCCGAACAATCGGAAACTTAGCGCGATTGGCCGGAACAAAATCGAGATCACTTCGAGCCATCCCACGGCGAAGAAAATGACAACCATGAGAATCTTCACGATTCCAGACGTGTCCCCTTTCGGTCCAAAAAGATGTTTTAAAAATCCTCCGACTCCGTTCGCCTGGATGGCCCAAACAAACCACATGACGAAGAAAACTGCTGACATCGCGGTCGTCATGTTCAGGTCCGCATTACCGCCACGCAGAAGAGGCCGATCGACCACAAAAGCACCGGTAGAACCGTAATGCCCCCAACCAACTGTTCCGATTCCTGGGATCAAGCCGAACCAGTTTACGAAAAGAATGAAAATGAAAATCGTGGCATAAAACCAGAATCCTTTTTTCACCAGATCGCGTCCGATGATGTTTTCCAAAAAGTTGTGCAACCCTTCAACCAACCACTCCCAAAAATTTTGAATTCCGCTGGGGATGCGCTTAACCCGCCGGGTTGCGATTTGCGAAAAAACGATGATGCCGGCGGCGACGAACCAAGTCACCAGCATTGAGTTTGTGATTCCGAAGCCGCCAATCTGAACGAGCATCTGCGGTTTGAGCGAAACCGCTTGGTGTTCGGCCGACGCGGCTTCAGCGGCCATTGCCGGCATTGCAATGCCAACACCGCAAATCAGCACGAAGATCAAAAAATAAGGATTGCGCATTTTGTAAACACAGCGGTAGTCCCGACCCGTCGGGATGATGCCGGCCTGCCGAGATCACCCCACCTCGTCCCGCAGTCGCGGGACTACAGTGGGCCGGCCGTCCCGGCTACCACTCGAACGCGCATATCAAAGCGCGTTTTTTAACGAATGACAAACAAAATTCTCGGGCGGCGCCTATTTCGCCGGCAATCCCTCGGCAAATTGCGGAGCCATCCGCAACTTTGGCTTGGATTTCACCGGCTCAGCCGCGCCATTCATCGTGATCGCTTCTTCATAAAACGATTCTAACTGATCAATTTGCGCGTCCTGTGCGAATCGTTCGGCGATAGCGCTATGGGCGCGTTCTCCCATTTGCTTGAACGCGGCAGGCGAACTTATGATTAGCTGCATGGCATTCGCCAATCCGACATGATCCTCCTCTGGAACCAGGAACCCGGTGCGCCCGTGATCAACCGCTTCCGGAATTCCACCGTGGCGCGTCGCGACTACTGGTAAGCCGGTCGCCATGGCTTCTAAGACGGAGTTCGGCACACCTTCCTGATCTTGATTTGGTGATATTTCGCTTGGATGCAAAAACAGGTGTGAACTGGCATAAAGCTGCTGCAGCTTTGGTTGCGATAGAAATCCAAGAAAATGCACGTCCCTGAGAATGCCCAGCCCGCCGGCCAGCATTTCGAGCTCCGGTTGCAGTGGCCCTTTGCCAGCGATAATAAATTCTGCGCCGGGGTTGTCCTTCTTGAAAATCGCAAACGCGCGTAAACTTGTTGCGACGCCTTTCTTCGGAATCAACCGGCAAGCCTGCACTACCCGCCACTTACCGTTTGGTGGCGGTTGTCTATCCACGAATGGAAATTCATTTAACGGAATACCGGTGCGATTGATGCGCAATTTTTCCGACGGACAGCCCAAATGAACCAGCCTGTCAACAAGCGATTGGGAACGCGCGAACACAAGCGGGACCGCATTGAAAAGACGGCGCAATTTTGCCGGATAATCCTTGATCTCGGGTTTGTGGGCGACGTCGGCGCCATGGAAAGATACGACGCATGGCTTGTCCCACTGCTCGATGAAAGGAAGCAGGTGCACGCCGGTATGGCCGAAATAAATATGCATGAGGTCGGCGCCGTGCCGCTCTAACAATGAGTCAAGCGTTTGATACTCCCCTCGGTAAACGATTGGGGGGCGGCGTTCCACAAATTTCAACCAGCCGTGCACGAGTAGGTTTGTGCGCCGCTTCGGAATAATTTCGATGTTATTAAATGGAAAGCGCTCCGGATTCTGGACCTCCTTCGTGACTACAAAGGTATCGACCCCGCGCAGCGCCTTTACCTGCCGGTAGATGTGCAACATCTCCGACTTAAGAAAGCTGGAACAATAACTCGCGACGACTAGTTTCCCCATACACAGCGCCCAGTTTCGTTACGGATTGTGGCCTTGTCCATCTCAAATTGCCTCGGAAACAATATCCTTGTCGTTCGGGATTGTCGCTGCCAATGTGTCTTTCAACTCAGTTATCCCCTCTCCTTTCGCGGCTGAGGTTGGAATGATCTTGATTCTGGGAAATCTCTCTTGCATCGCCCTGAGATTTTTCTCCGCATCGGTCAAATCCATTTTGTTGGCAACCACCAGCCATGGACGGGACGAAAGCGCCGGATCATAGAGATCAATTTCCCGTCGAAGATTTTGCAAATCTTCTATGGGATTGCGTCCTTCACTTCCGGCGACATCAATCACGAACACCAAGGTGCGGCAGCGCGTAATGTGACGCAAGAATTCATGGCCCAGCCCGAGCCCCCGATGCGCTCCTTCGATCAAACCGGGAATATCCGCAATGGTGGCCCGCCGGTAACCTGGCAACTCCATCACGCCGACGATCGGATGAAGCGTCGTGAACGGATATGCCGCAACCTTCGGCCGCGCGGCGGAGATTTTCCGCAACAGCGTCGATTTTCCTGCATTCGGATAACCAACCAAGCCCGCGTCGGCAATAGTTCGCAGTTCGAGGAGAAAAGTCCCGTTCTCGCCCTCTTCGCCTTCGGTGTATTGGCGCGGCGCACGGTTGCGCGAGCTCTTGAAATGCACATTGCCTTTACCCCCTGCTCCACCACGACAAAGCACGAATTCCTGTCCGTCACTAATGAGATCCACAATTGGAATTGCCGGTTGCTCTGAACTCGACGCTGGACGTTTTTGTTCTTCTGCCTGCCAGACAATTGTCCCAATCGGAACCTTCACGACTTTGTTCGCGCCTGTGCGGCCCGCCATTTTTTTTCCCATCCCGTGCCCGCCGTTTTTTGCTTTGATGATCGGCTCGTAGAAGAGGTTGGCGAGATTATCAACATGCCGGTCCGCCCGCAGAATCACGTCGCCGCCGCGCCCGCCATCACCGCCGTCCGGCCCGCCTTTGGGAACAAATTTTTCCCGTCGAAAGCTGACGCAACCCCGGCCGCCGCTTCCTGCTTGTGAAGAAACTTTGACCTGATCGACAAACATGACTTCCTCGCTTTACATCGTTACACCGCCTGAAGCGCGCTTGTGCGAATCTTGAAACGCTTCAACGCTTCAGCGTCTCGTACAATTTCTTCGTCTTCGCCGCGATTGCAGTCCAACTAAAGTTCTCTTCCGCGCGTTTACGGCCGGCCTCGCCAAATTGTTCGCGCAATTGCTGGTCTCTCATTAGTTGATTGATGCGCGCTCCAAGATCTCGCGCGAACTTTTCGGGATTTGTCGCTTCGAAGGGGCTCTCTTTCATTTGTTCCAGTGGAACCAGGAATCCGGTTTCTCCATCTACAACGACTTCCTTGATGCCGCCTACGGCGCTCGCCACAACCGCAGTCTCGCAGGCCATCGCTTCAAGATTGATAATGCCGAATGGTTCGTAGATGGACGGGCAAACGAACACTCCCGCGTGCGAGTAAAGTTCGCAGGCGGTCTTTTGGTCCACCATTTCATTGATCCAAATGATTCCCGGCCGGTGAGCTTTTGCCTCCTCTACTGCGGTTTTCATTTCCTTCGCCATACCGGGTGTGTCCGGCGCGGCGGCGCAAAGGACGATCTGAAAATCGCGATCCATGAATTGGATTGCGCGAATGAGATGCTGGAAACCTTTTTGACGAGTGATCCGGCCGACAAAAAGCACATATGGTTTGTTTGCATCGATGCCGTATCGCTTGAGTGCTACAATTGAATCGACTTTCCGGTACTGATTGAGATCGATTCCATTGTGGATCACATGAATGCGCTCTGAATCGACATTGAACAGGCGTTCGATGTCGTGCCTGGTTTCGTTCGAAACAGCAATAATAGCGTTCGCCATTTCGAGCGCGGTCTTCTCAACCCAAAGCGAGAAGTCGTAGCCGCCGTCGAGCTGTTCGCGTTTCCAAGGCCGAAGTGGCTCGAGTGAATGGACGGTTATAACGAGCGGAATTCCGTAGTTCTTGTTAGCCAATATCCCGCCGAAATGAGTGTACCAGGTGTGGCAATGCACAATGTCGGCGTCGATATTGGTAGTGTTGAAATCAATGCATCGCCGCACCGCGCTGAAAGCGGAGCGCAATGGCTTTGGACAGGTGAAGTTGCTCGTATCCACTTCAAAGCCGATGACCTTGAGATTGCGTTCTTCAAGACGTTGGTCGCCAAAGCAACGCACTTCCACCGGCATCATTTTCGCCAGTTCGCGCGAGAGATAGTTCGCATGCACACCCGCCCCACCGTAGATGTGGGGCGGATACTCGTTGGTGAGGAAGAGAACCTTCACGTCGGGTTCTACGTCGTTGGCGCGGCGCTTGTGTCAAGCGCCGAATCCGCTGAGCGGGCGTTCGCCGCAGCGCACGCTTCTGGATTTACTTTGCCCGGACGAGGAGCACCGGCACATCAACCGCGTGCCGGACCTTGTCCACGGTCGCGCCGTAAAGAATATCGCTGATGAAACGATGCCCGTGCGTTGTCATGGCGATAAGATCGACATCTCGTTCGCGGGCGAGTTTAATAATTTCGTCCGATGGTTCGCCCAACGCGAGAACTGCATCGCAGGCGAAGCCTTCATCTGTGAGCTCGCGTGTTCGCGACCCCAAATACTCGCGGTCCTCTTTCATTTCCTCGCTCTCGGCCAGTTTGAGCTGCTGAAAATTGCGCGCCACCCAGCCGTCGGCGACGTGAACCAGAAGCAACTTTGCTCCAGCCATGCGCGCGAGCGGTTTGATGTGTGTGAGGATGGTCTCATCAGCGCCAGTGTTCTCCAGCGGAATCAGGATGTTCCTATACATTTCTCTCACTGTGTTGGCGCAGGAATATGGAAAAAGCCATAAAATGCGTTGAGCGCCGCGTCGGGCAAAAACGTATCCAGCAGTAGTTTAAGGTTAAGCACAATGATAATGCCTGCTGTCGTCCAGCCCAGAATCTTCAGCCAAAGCCTGTTTGCAAACTCACCCATCTTCGCTTTTTCGCTCGTGAAGCGCATCAGCGGCCAGACAGCGAAGCCGAGCTGCATGCTCAGCGCGACCTGACTGGCAACAAGCAAATCCGTGGTCTTGCCTTCACCAAAAATGCCGATCACAATCACTGCGGGAATAATAGCGATGAGACGCGTGATCAGTCGGCGCAGCCATGGTTTGATGCGGAGATTGAGGAAACCTTCCATTACGATTTGCCCTGCCAGCGTGCCGGTCAGGGTCGAGTTCTGTCCGGAAGCGAGCAATGCCACGGCGAAGAGGATGCTCGCGATGCCAACACCGAGCAGCGGACTAAGCAGCCGATATGCGTCTTGAATTTCTGCGACGTCCTGATGGCCAGACCAATGGAACGCAGCTGCGGAAAGAATCAGGATGGATGCATTGATAAACAGAGCGAACATCAGCGCGACTGTCGAGTCGATCGTGGCAAACTGAATCGCCTGGCGCCGGCCCACGGGGGTCTGCTCAAACTTCCGCGTCTGCACGATTGACGAATGCAGATAAAGATTATGCGGCATTACCGTCGCGCCGAGGATGCCGATGCTCACGTATAGCATTCCCTGGTTCACAATGATATGCGGTCCCGGAACAAACCCGGCCAAAATGCCGGCCGTACTCGGCCTTGCAAAAATTAGCTCAGCCGCGAAACAGGTGCCGATAACCGCGATGAGTGCAATGACGATCGCCTCGATGTAACGAAAGCCTTTCGTTTGCAGATATAATACGAGCATCACGTCCGACGCGGTAATGAGGCAACCCCAGACCAGCGGAATCTTGAAGAGCAATTGCAGTCCAATTGCAGAACCCACCACTTCGGCCAGATCGCAGGCAGCGATGGCCAGTTCGCAAATGATCCAGAGAAACCACACAACAGGCGTCGAGTAATGATCGCGGCATGCCTGGGCAAGATCCCGCCCCGTGGAGACGCCCAGCTTGATGCATAAGTGCTGGAGCATAATTGCCATGAAATTCGACACCAGGATTACCGCCAGCAGCGAATAACCGAACTTTGCACCACCAGCCAGATCCGTGGCCCAGTTGCCCGGGTCCATGTAACCAACTGCGACCAGAAAACCTGGTCCCGAGAACGCAATCAGCTTCCGCCAGAACGACGCCGTCATCGGAACGACGACGCTCCGATGTACTTCCGGCAGTGAGACCTCGCCGGTCGATCTCCGCCAGATGCGCACCGGCTCCGACATCACAGCGCCTCTGGATCGATTCATCGTCTAATTCTAACTCACTTTAATGCTTTTGTGAGCAAAGCAGATCCAAACGAAGTCATCCAGGCGTTGGCGCGGTCGCGTCGCTCAGCTTTTTGAAGTGGAGCTGATTGATGCGACGTCCGTCGGTTTGCGAAACAGTTACTAGATAGTTATCGATCTTAACTTGTTCGCCCGCCTTGGGTAGATGGCCGAGCAAATGCGTAACATAACCCCCGATGGTGCTCACGTCCGCACTCTCCAAGTCAAGCTTTGCAAGATCGTTCAGTTCATAAAGTCCGAGCGATCCGTCTACGCTGAATTCGTTTGCATTGATCTTGCGAAATTCTTCCTTTTCAAAATCGAACTCGTCCTGAATATCGCCAACTAGCTCCTCAAGGACGTTCTCCATCGTCACCATTCCAACGGTGCCGCCAAACTCATCCACCACCAGCGCCAAATGCGCGTGCTTGCTCAGAAACAATTTGAGCAATTTTTCAAGCGGCATCATCTCGGGAACAGGGATCAAATCGCGTTTGATCTTCAATAAGTCAGGGTGTGGGTCGCGCATCATCGGAACCAGTTCTTTGATGTGAACCAGTCCTATTGTGTTGTCGAGATTTTCGCGGCACAGCGGAAACCGCGTGTGACGAGAGTCGATCGCTTTTTTTACATTCGTTTCGAAATCGTCCTCCAAGTCGAGGTAAACGATTTCGCCGCGGGGTGTCATGATATCGCGCACCACGCGGTCACGTAGATCTAACACGTTGAAAACTAACTCACGGCCAAGGGGAGTCACGTCGGCCGATTTTTCGCTTTGCTCAAGGATTAATCGCAACTCCTCTTCGCTGTGGGCAAGCTCGCTCGCGGGAATCGGTTGAAGCCGAAGCACTCTGCGCAGGAGGAAATTCGAGGATTTGTCCAGGAGCCAGATGGCCGGTTTAAATAAAACGTAAAACACGCCAAGCGGTCGCATCAGGCGAAGAGCCACCGGCAACGGATCGGAAATCGCGATGTATTTCGGTGCGAGCTCTCCAAACACAATGTGCAAAAAAGTGATTCCAGCGAAGGCGAGTGCAATCGCGATCGAAGTTGCTACTGCATAGGAGTAGACATGCACGACTGCGAGGGCCGGTTGCAGAATCGATACTAGCGATTGCTCACCAATCCAGCCGAGCGCAAGGCTGGCCAGTGTAATGCCTAATTGCGTCGCCGACAGGTAGGCTTCCAGGTGCGCGCGAACGTGTTTGACGAAACGGGCGCGCAGATTGCCCTCTTCCACAAGCGTGTCCAGCTGAGTGATGCGCACTTTCACAACCGAAAATTCGCAGGCGACGAAGAATGCATTCAGCGCCACAAGCGCCGCGATGGCTGCGAGCTTTCCCAGAAGCACCATCGGCGGGTCCCAATGAGGTACAACGCTGTGGCCCATTGGGGTTGCTGCCAGTAGAAATAACGAGAGTATGTTCATTAGTCGGATGCGCGGTACGGCATCCGAAACCAGGTTATCGCCCCTAGTTTACCAGCTGGACTTGGTTACACCAGGGATGAGCCCCTGCGAAGCCAGTTCACGAAAAGTGAGTCGCGACATCCTGAAGCGCCGAATGAAAGCGCGCCGACGTCCCGTAACTTCGCACCGGTTCACCACACGCGTCGGGCTGGCGTCACGTGGCAACTGCGTGAGACCGGCATAGTCTTTTTTTGCCTTTAACTTCGCACGTAACGCCGCGTATTTTTTCACCGTTCCGCGTTTGCGCGCATTGCGATTAATCCAGGCAGTCTTGGCCATAAGAAGGGCAGACTATAACTCTGCCAATCCAATTTGCAACGGCGGTGTAGCCGATGTTATCCGAGAGCGCCTGCTCGGCGCCTTTGTTTTACCAAAGCGCTGGTCGAACTGCGGGCACTGGGGCGGGTATCGCTGCGCTTTTGTTTGAGCGATTGCGTCCGATTAAGGCTGTCCTGCAGCACCTTAACCAGATCAACAACGTTGGTCGGAGCCCGCGGGGCAGGCGCTTTCGTGGTGATTTCTTTGTGCTGCGCCTTTTGTTCGATAATCTCCATCAGCGCCGTGCGGTATTCGTCCCGATATTTTTCCGGCTCCCAGGAAACGCTCAAGCTGTCGATGAGTGCCTGCGCCATCTTAAGTTCCTTATCCGTGATGGCTGTGCTGGAACCGTTTTTCAAGATCTCGGCGCTCAATATTTCACTGGCGAAGTGCATCAGCTCGAGAATCAGGAACAAGCCGTCCGGCTTTACCGCAGCGAGATGTTCACGATTGCTGATCACAACTTTGGCGATACCAATCTTGCCGGTTCCGCTGAGCGCCTTATGCAAAACTGAGTAGGCTTTTTCCCCACCTTTTTGCGGCTCCAAGAAATATGGTCTGTAGAAAAACTTCGGGTCCACCTGTCCCAAATCCACGAAATCGGTGATGTCAATGGAATGCGTGGACTCGATCCGCACCTTCTCGAAATCCTCATCCTTCATGACAACGTAACGGCCGCGCTCGTATTCGAAGCCTTTGACGATTTGGTCGCCTGGAACTTCTTTCGAGTCAGCTTCGGCCACCTTTTTGTATCTGATCGGGCTGAGATCGCTGGAACGAAGCTGTCGGAAGCTAAGCTTTTCCTCGCGTGTAGCCGGATAAACCGCCACCGGGATATAAACCAGGCCGAAACTGATGCTGCCTTTCCAGATAGGTCGCATATGGGATTTAGGGAATGTTTTTCCCATAGCAGGCTGCCCCTGTCAATTACTGAGTCCCCGATGCCGGGTTACCGAATTGCCTTGCAACTTCTTGGAACAGCTTGATCTTGGGAGCAGCGTATGAGCCTCCTCGCCAGCTTCATGAACTTGGCAGGGCCAGATTTAATTGTCATTCTGCTGATTGTTCTGGTCTTGTTCGGAGCAAAGAAGCTGCCGGAACTCGCCCGTGGAATGGGCCAGGCGGTAAAGGAGTTTCAAAAAGCAAAGGACGAATTTAGCGACGAGCTGCACAAAGCCGGAAAGGCTGACACAGAAGTCGCTAAGTCCGACGTAAAGCCAGCGCAAGCCACCGTTGCACGGACAGAAAACCAGCCTGCAACGACAGATGCTCGGCCTGATCCAAATCAGGCAATTACTCCCGGAAATAAGGCCGATCAAGTTTGAAGGCTGCCTCGTAGGGACGGTTTTCGCAGCACGGCGACCCTACCGTTTGACCTAACGCGCGATCTACGGCAAAATCGCGGCTCGTTTATGTCTGAGCAGGATTTGCGCGTCCAAATTAAGGAAATGCTCGTCAAAAATCTGATGCTGCAAGTTACTCCTGATCAGATCGGAGATGATTTACCGCTTTTCGGTCCGGAGGGACTGGGCCTCGACTCCATCGATGCGCTGGAGCTGGCCGTGAGTATGGAAAAAACGTTTGGAGTCGCCGTTCCTAGCTCCGAAGTAGCTGGAAAAGCGCTTCGCACTGTAAATACGATTCACGATTACATTCTCGAAAAACGTGCGGCAGCCGCGTAACCTGTGCTGACGCGAACAGGCGTCATCGATTCGACGTGAACATTCTGTATGTAGAGAGTAGCCGCAGCTGGGGCGGCCAGGAATACCGCACCTGTCTGGAAATTAACTGGCTGAATGCGCACGGACATCAGGCGTGGTTGATCTGCAATCCGGATAGCCAGGTACACTCTAAAGCTTCCGAGCTCGGCACACGGCTGGTAACTATGCCGTTGCGCAGCCGTGTTGATCTGACTGGCTCATGGCGCCTGTGGAAGTTTTGCCGCCGAAACAAAATTGAGCTGCTCAAGACTTACAGCTCGAAAGGTCATTGGCTTTGTTTGCCACTCTATCTTTGCGGCATTCCCCTGAGCCGCGCGCGCTGCATCACTGACCCAGTCGGTACCAAAGGTCGCGCCTTTGTTTTCAAACATGGCTGCTCCCAAATCGTCGCCGATGCCTCAGTGATTAAACGCCACCTCGTTGAAGAACATCATATTAATCCTGCAAAAGTTAAGGTCATCGGTTCAGCTGTCGATTTGGAAAAATTCAAGCCGCCTGGCGACAGGATAAAATTCCGCCGTGAAATCGGCGTCGACGACGACATTCCGCTCATTGGGAACGTTGGTATGATTCGCCCAGATAAAGGCCAGCTCGTTCTCGTTGAAGCAGCTCGTCTCGTTTTGGAACAGCGCCCCGATGCGCGTTTCGTCATCGTTGGCCAGGGAACCGGGATTTTGAAGCGCGGCATCAACGTGAGAAACGCGATCGACCAGACCGGGTTGGCGGACAAAATTATTATGGCGGGATATCGATGGGATACGCCGAACGTCTACGCGGCATGCGACATGATAGTGATCGCTTCGCTGCACACCGAAGCGTCTCCGATCGTATTGCGCGAAGCTTTCGCCTGCGGCCGTCCGTTGATTGCGACAAAAGTGGGCGACATTCCAGAGATTGTTCAGCATCGCCACAACGGTCTGCTCATTGAACCGGGTGACAGCCGGATGCTGGCTGATGGGATCATGGAATTTATTCGCGATCCAAAGCTGGCCGCGTTCTGCGCAACGAATGGTTTGCGTTATGCAACCGAGCATTTCTCATTCGACAAAATGATGGAGGCAAAACTGCGCGCGGATCTTGCGCTGGGTCGAGGGAGTGTTGCGGGCAATCTCACTTCTGCCGGATGTGCCGAGCAACGCGCTTCACCGCGGTAGTACGCGCAGGAGCTCCGCGGCTAGACGGATATTAGGTCCTTCAAAATGTCGCGCATATGTCGAATGGGCAGCGAATAATGCCCTGCGTCGTCAACAAATCGCGCATGGCAATTGGGTAATCGATTTGCGAGTTCCTCGGCCAAATGAACTGAGAAAGCCCGATCTTCTTTACCATGCCACAGTCGAACCGGAACACGCACATCTTCAATGGCAAACCCCCACGGCTGCGCGTAAATCTGAGCGTCGGCCACCACTCCTTCAGCCGAAGCTCGCCAGGCCCGCCGCTGACTTTCAAAAATAGCTTCAAAGGCCGCCGCGTCGCGCAAGCTTTCCGCGTCGCACGGCCGCATCAACAGCATTCTTAAGAGGACCGGACGAAAACGGAGAGGGGGCCGCAATGAGAGGACCGGCCGCGCCAGGTAAAATAATCTTCGCAACAGCCGCGGTTGGGTTCGATACAGTGCCAGCATCCAGCGGTACAGCGGCAGCAATCCATTGGAGTCGCTAATTTCTGCAAGTGGGGGAGCGCCGCCGACTATGGCGATTGCTCGTACTCGCTGAGGCATTGCCGTGGCCGTCGCATACGCATAAGGCGCGCCGCCGGAGATCGCGAGCATTCGAAAGTCGTGGATACCGAGATAATCAGTGATTCGATCCACAAGGCGTGGCCAATCAGTCAACTTCCGATCGGGCTGCAAGCTCGAGCCACTAATACCCGGGCGGTCAGCTGAGATGATGCGAATACCGAGGTCGCGTGCTGGTTCGTCTGTGAGTTGCGCCATCGTGCGGGAGCTCGGCCACCCATGACAAAACATCACCGGCATTCCATTTGCATCGCCGTATTCTTCAAAAGCAACGACGGCACCGTCTTCGAGCTCAATCAAATTTTCGTGGTGCATATCTTCAGCGACCAAGTGGCTGTTTTTTACCGCTTGTATTGCAACTCTCGAATCTGTAGTCCAAAGTGTATTGCGAACAGGGCGCTATCGACTTTCGTAGTATTAGTTATGAACGATTACTCAGAACCTCGCCCGGGGAAAATCGAAGTGCATGGCAACGGGCTTGGCGCGCCGTCCCCGGAGGAAGTGGAACGACGCGCAAGGGAAATCGCCATGATCGACGAGCGCAATCCTGATGAATTTACCGATGCTGATTGGAAGCAGGCCCGTCGGGAATTGATGGGCGAAGAAAATAATACGCCGCCCGAAGAGACTTCCGACAATGCCGATTTGACGGAAGAGTGGACGGTGGTCGCCAGCTCCAAAGGTCACCGCATGCCGCGTCCCGGCACTGACGAAGAGGAAACGGTCGGCGAGCACCTCGTGATCGACGGGCTCGAGGAAGCGGCTCACGACCAGATGCTCGAGGCGCGCCGGGAAGAAATCGAACAAGAGGGAGAAATTCTTTGAGTTCAGCCTCAGTAGAAGCCGCCACTAACATGGTGTCGGCGAAACGATCTCATTTTCATCCGAGCTCAGCACGCGCTGAACGCTTGCTGGCTCGTTTTCATCAGCTCAGGAATTTCACGACCAAACTGTGCGCAAGCCTTGAACCAGAAGATTACGTCGTGCAATCGATGCCCGATGTTAGCCCTACCAAGTGGCACCTTTCCCATACAACCTGGTTTTTCGAGACGTTTATTCTGAACAAATTTGTAACGGCCTATCGGTCGGAAATTCCAGAGTACGCCTATCTTTTCAATTCCTACTATAATGCCGCCGGTGATATGCACCGGCGCGATCTGCGCGGATTAATTTCGCGCCCAACAGTGAGAGAAGCACAGCGTTACCGCGCCTCGATCGATTCGCATATCGATAATCTGCTTTCCGATGCAGACGAAAAGCTACTCGATGAAATCGAACCGATCCTTGTTCTGGGCATTCATCACGAGCAGCAACATCAGGAGCTGCTAATCACCGACATCAAACACGTCTTCGCTCAAAATCCGCTCTATCCCGTTTTTCGAAAGCGTAAGGTGGCTGCGACGCCCTCGTCGCACAATTTCGGCGGCGTGGGCGCCGCCGCCACAAGCTTTTCCGATTTCGAGGAATCGGTTGTCCAGATCGGTCATGACGGCCACGGATTCGCTTATGACAACGAAGGGCCGCAGCATCAAGCGCTAGTTCACGCATTTTCGCTCGCGTCGCGGCCGGTGACGAACGGCGAATATATCGCGTTCATCGAAGACAATGGTTACACACGCCCGGAATTCTGGTTGTCACTCGGCTGGATGACTGTGAACGAACAACGCTGGCATGCGCCTCTTTATTGGACGAAACACGACGGAGCCTGGTGGCACTTCACGTTGTCGGGTTTTCGTCCAGTCGACGAATCCGAACCGGTGACACACGTGAGTTATTTCGAAGCCGACGCCTATGCGAACTGGGCGGGGGCGCGTCTCCCTACAGAGTTCGAATGGGAGCGCGCTGCGCAGGATTGCCCAATCGAAGGAAATTTTGTCGACGAGGAAAACTTTCATCCACGCGCACTGTCCGCCTCAGGTGACGATCGACGTCTTCACCAAATGTTTGGCGACGTGTGGGAATGGACGCGCAGCGCGTACTCGCCTTATCCCGGTTATCGCGCAGCTCCGGGTGCGCTCGGCGAATACAATGGCAAGTTCATGTGCAATCAATACGTCTTGCGGGGCGGCTCCTGCGCCACTTCGCGCAGTCACATCCGCCCCACGTATCGCAATTTCTTTCAACCGGAAAAACGCTGGCAGTTTACAGGCATAAGACTCGCACGCGATCCGCAATAATCTGGTACACCGCGACCGTCGGGCGCGCCGCTTTCAATGCGAAAATGACCGGAGATTCCCTAACTGCGCCACAGCCGGTCTCCGCGCCAGAATCGTCGGACTTTCTTGCGGATGTAATTGCTGGTCTTTCATCCAAACCGCGCACGCTCCCGTGCAAATATTTTTACGACGATCGTGGTGCGGCGTTGTTCCAGAAAATTTGCGAGTTGCCAGAATATTACGTTACGCGCACCGAGATCGACATTCTCGATCGAAATCGCGCCGAGATTGCATCGTATCTCGGGCCGAACATCCAGCTCATCGGACTCGGCACCGGCGCCGGCACGAAGACCCGCATCCTCATCGAAGCGTTGCAGAAGCCGGCCGCATACATCCCCGTTGATATCTCGGAAAAGCAATTGCACGAATCGACTGCACTGTTTCGGAAGATTTTCCCCGAACTGGAAATTCTTCCGGTGTGCGCTGATTACCTGCAACCGGTCGTGCTTCCCTCGCCACGCCACAAAGCTGCGCGCAACATTGTCTATTTTCCTGGGTCAACGATCGGCAATTTTGAACCAGATCAAGCGGTGGAATTCCTGCGTCGAATTGCCAATGTTTGCCGAAAAGATGGCGGACTGCTTATCGGCGCAGATTTGAAAAAGGATCGCAAGGTGATCGAAGCCGCGTACAACGACCGCAGCAGCATCACTGCGCAATTCAACCTGAACTTGTTGCAGCGCGTGAACCGCGAGCTGGGCGCAGATTTTGATCTGGATCATTGGCACCACCGCGCCGTTTACAATTCAGACGCCGGCCGCATCGAAATGTATCTCATCAGCGACATCGATCAGTTTGTTCATGTCGCCGAAGAGAAATTCCATTTCCGCCGCGGCGAAAAGATCATCACCGAGTATTCGTACAAATACGCGCCGGAAGAATTTGCGGCGCTCGCCCGCAAAGCCGGCTTCCAATTTGCTTACATGTGGAGTGACGATGCGCGGTTGTTTGGCGTTTTCTATTTCACCTGTAACTCCGATATAACGGGGTGAGTACCGGCCGCTCCAAGCCCGCGGCTGCAGAATGAGCGCGCTTGTTAAACTGGTCGATGTAACCAAGCGCTACGCCGATGCAGCCGCGCTGCAGCCGACGAATCTCGAAATCGAACGCGGCCAGACGACGGTCTTAATTGGTCCGAGCGGGTGCGGCAAATCAACTCTGCTACGCTTGATCATTGGTCTGATCGAACCGGATTCCGGTTCGATCACGTTCGACGGCGAACCGATGTCGCCCGATAACATCGACACCCTTCGCCGTCGGATTGGTTACGTCATCCAAGAAGGCGGCCTTTTTCCGCATCTGGCCGCGCGCGCCAATGTCCTTTTGATGGCTCGTCATGTTGGAAAATCCCAGGAGCAAATGCAAAGCAGGCTCCGGGAATTGTGCGAGCTGACAAGATTTTCCGGCAATCTCCTCTCTCGATATCCAGTCGAACTTTCCGGAGGCCAGCGACAGCGCGTCAGTCTTATGCGTGCTTTAATGCTTTCGCCAGAACTGCTACTGCTCGATGAACCTCTTGGCGCACTCGATCCATTGGTGCGCGCTGCTTTACAAAAGGATCTGAAAGAAATTTTCGGACGCCTAGGCCAGACAGCACTCTTCGTTACGCACGATTTGGCGGAGGCGATTTATTTCGGGGACGAAATCGTGCTGATGAATGAAGGCCGCATCGTGCAAAAAGGTTCAGTCGCAGATCTCCGCGACAACCCGGTCGATCCTTTCGTTTCGGAATTCATCAACGCTCAGCGCGGGCTCGCAACTCTATGAATCAAATCAGGAAAACGGAAAAAAAAGGAACAACTAAATCTGGAAACCAGGAATCCAGGAATAGGGATTCAAAAATTCCGTTCTTCCTGGTTTCCTGGCTTCCAGATTTTCTCCTGATCGCTTCCTGCGTTCCTATTTTCCTGATTCAGCCTGCTTCTGCTGCGCCAACCGTGATCGGCTCAAAAAAATTCACCGAGTCGTATGTGTTGGGAGAAGTCGCCAAACGCGCGCTAATCGACGCGGGAATTTCAGCGGAACATCGTCAGGGCATGGGTGGCACGATCATTGTCTGGCAAGCGCTGCACGGTGGGCAGATCGATGCCTATCCGGAATACACAGGTACCATCGCGCAGGAGATTCTAAAAAATGATCGCGCCACAGCGCTGAGCGAAATTCGCCAGTCGCTCGCTAAATCTGGCGTTGGAATGACGGAGCCGCTTGGGTTCAACAACACCTATGCGCTGGTGATGCGACGCAGCGAAGCTCAACGACTCGGCGTTCGCACGATTAGCGATCTGCGAAAACATCCCGAGCTTAAGATCGGGCTCACGCACGAATTTCTAGATCGGCGGGACGGCTGGCAACCGTTGCGCGAACGTTACGGGCTTCCGCAGCAGAACCTCATCGGTATCGATCACGCGCTCGGTTACAGCGCGCTCGCAAAGGGCTCGATTGACGTCAAGGACGCCTACTCGACCGATGCGAAGATAGAACAAAACGACCTCATCGTTCTCGAAGACGATCTTCAATTCTTTCCGAAGTATGAGGCCGTCTTTTTGTTTCGACTATCCATGCCTGCGAATGCGATTGCTGCATTGCGTCGCTTGGAAGGAACGCTGGATGAGAAACGCATGATTCGCCTCAATGCGGAAGCGGAACGCACGAAAAATTACACGACCGCGGCAAACTTATATTTTGAAGGCAGCACAGGATCGAGAAATAGCGTGGGCGAATCGTTTCCACAGAAACTGGCGCGTTGGACGCTTCGCCATCTGGAATTGGCTGGCTTCTCGCTGCTGCTTTCGGTGATCTTCGGCATTCCGCTCGGCATTATTGCAAGTCGCGGTGGCCCGATCGGTCACGGCATTCTCGGCTTTGCCAGTGTGGTGCAAACGATTCCGTCGCTCGCATTGCTGGCTTTGCTCGTTCCCCTCCCCTTTTTCGGAATCAGCGTCCGCACCGCGATCACCGCGCTTTTTCTTTACGGCTTGCTGCCGATCGTTCGAAACACTGCGAGCGGTCTGCAGGACATCCCGCGTTCGTTACGCGAATCCGCCATTGCATTGGGACTCAGCCCGATGACCCGGCTCTGGGAAATTTATCT
>Ga0137404_10000718_pt1 | contig 21821 bp, 39 predicted proteins | sample CZOMad2_1_16fung_FD_108285 | JGI IMG/M metagenome (GOLD analysis project Ga0137404, IMG submission 108285) | Vadose zone soil fungal communities from Angelo Coast Range Reserve, California, USA - CZOMad2_1_16fungal (Illumina Assembly) | ecosystem: Environmental > Terrestrial > Soil > Vadose... | reverse complement strand
TCTGGGATTTTGTTTTTCAAAACCTCAACACGGCGTTCATCCATAACGTTCGGGCAATGCCCAATACGCCGTTCAATGAAGCCGGATGGGCCTTTCCCTCCAATGCAAGCGCAAACGGTGAGAACGATTCGTATGTAAAATTCAACATTACCGAGCCCAACGCGCCATGGGATTATGGCGCATTGGCCCGCTCGGCGTGGATTGATTTGACTGTCTTGGGGCCTCCCATCGGGACTATTCCAACTGGATTGATATACCAGCACGAAACGACCAATGACGCCGCCGGCCAGCCGCTAGTCGCATCGTTCCGAACTGGATATTTCAATCTGACGGAAGGAGAGGACTTCGTTACCGTCGATGAGGTGATCCCGGACTTCAAGTTCGGATTTCAAGGGGCCGCGCCAAATGCGCAAATTCAAATCACATTTTATGTGGTAAACTACCCCGGAGACACGCCTTTGGTGTATGGTCCATATACCGTAAACAGTACAACTCAGTCTTTTTTTACGAGGTTCAGGGTAAGGCAGATGGCGATCGACGTTTCCAGTTCTGACCTCGGAAGCTTCTGGCGGCTTGGAAAGATTCGTTTCCGGTTCGCCGCGAGCGGGAGGCGGTAATGGATGATGAAAACGCCACTGATAAAAACACCCTTGGTTCACAGGGTCTAACCGACCTCAATACCACTCAGCAGCAGGGCGTTAAAAACCTTGGCTTGATTATTCAAGCGCTGCGGAATGCATTTTTCCAGTTTGGAGGTACGTCTACATCGGCAACCGGCGGTGCCGCAACCTTGCCGGCCAATCCAGTTGGGTTTATCACGGCAACGCTTCCAAATGGAACGGCCGTCAAAATCCCCTACTATTCGTGATCGCATGCCCCTAGACAAATCAAGCAGCAAAGAATCGGTCGGTCGGAATATACGAGCCGAAATATCGGCTGGTAAACCGCAGCCTCAAGCCGTCGCCATTGCCTTGGATGTAGCGCGACGGGCCAAGCGGGCAAAAGGCGGACGGGTGCACGTCGGGCCGATCATTGGCGAGACTGGGGGGAGGGCCGACAAGGTACCCATGCACGTCCCGGAGGGATCATACGTGATACCGGCAGACATAATTTCTGGTCTGGGGGAGGGCAATACCGCTGCTGGTATGCAAGCCATAAACAAAATGTTCCCGACCCGTCGCGCCCGTGGCGGGGCCATTCCGATCATGGCGGCGCATGGCGAAACCATCATTTCACCTGATCAGTTAAAAGAAAGATTTGGGGATGATTTGAACCATGCCCATGCTATTATGGATGCATGGGTAAAACACGAACGAGCACAACTCATTGAGACGCTTAAGAAGCTGCCGGGTCCGGCGCAAGATTGATAAGATCAAGGCCCGCTAAGGTGCTTCCAACACCCGCGAGCCTCTAACCAACTCCGATCTGGAGGGATCGTTATGGCTAATCGCAACCCTAGTCATAGGATGGGTCATCGTAAAGCGGCAAAAGATAGCGGAGAATCTCGATATTTTACAGGAAAACCGTGCTTGAGAGGACACATCTCTCCAAGAGTAACCTCTAGCGGCATGTGTATTGAATGTAGAAGGATACGGGATCGAAAGTATCACCACGATAACCCTAGTAGACCCCAGCTAAAGGCCAAAAAATATTATGCGCGGAATAGTGACGCAATCAAAGCCTGCACCAGAAGTTGGTATTCTAAATCAGAAAATAGAGAAAAAGCGCGCATCACTAGGGCTGCGTACATGCTCACACATGGTAGTATAGTATTAGACAAAGCTAGAAAGTCGGTCAAAAGATACCGAGAAATATTTCCAGAAAAAGCCAAAGATGCAATTAACAATTGGTGGAGTAAAAATCCAGAGCGGAAGAAAACATACCATCGCAATCGACGAGCTAAAAAACGAGGAAACGGCGGTAGCCACACGCAGGCGGATATCAACGATATTCTGAAAGCTCAAAAAGACAAGTGCGCCTACTGCAAAGTGCCGTTTAGCGGGATCACAAACGAGAGGCACGTTGACCATATTATACCTTTGGTTAAAGGCGGCTCAAACGGCCGTAGGAATCTCCAAGTTCTGTGTGAGCGCTGTAATCTAGAAAAAGGCAGCCGAGACCCAATGGTCTATGCTAGAACGCTAGGAATGCTCCTCTAAACCGAAGGTTAGCCAATGAACGATCAGAAAGCCCCGATCATTTTCGCAACCAATGTTGCGGTGTCTGGTTTCTTGAACGGAATCATCAATGTCGGCTTGTCTACAGCTCAATTTCTGCCCAAGGACGGCAAGGTTGACGTAGCGGAAGTCATCACAGCCAATCTTCGAATTGACCTTTACTGCGCTCAACAGTTGCACGATTCGTTGGCCTCGATTTTGGCGCAGCAGACCAAACCAGTTCGGGATCTCAATTGATGCTATCCGTTGTAGAGCCTCCCACTGTCCGCCTCGCCGATCGCGAGGAGGAAGAAGAATTGATGATAATGTGCCGCGAAATTCACGCGGAGAATGGCCTCGTTTCCATGGACGAGGATCGTGTTCGCGCCATGCTGCACCGCGCCTTTGATAAGCAAGGCGGTATTATTGGCGTGATCGGAGAGCCCGGATCATTGGAAGCAATCATCATGATCGTGATGACGAATTTCTGGTCCAGCAATGACACTCATCTGGAGGAATTGTTTTCCTATGTGCGCCGTCCATTCCGCACACGAAGGCTCAACAAGGCGAATGAGTTCAAGGTAATTCACAAGCCGCACGCCGAAGCCCTCATTCACTTTGCTAAAGATTGCTCAGATCGCATCGGTGTCCCTCTGGTCATCGGAATCATCACCAATAAGCGCATGGCCGGAAAAGTCAGGCTGTATCGGTCGGTATTGGGCTATCCAGCTGGGGCTTATTTCGTCATCAATCCGAAGTGGATCGATGGGGACGATCTGACCAATGAGGACTTCTGGAGGATGCCCTTCCCAAATGACGTACAGAATGCTAAACGCGAAAAACAAGCGCGCCATCAAGCATTAGTGGCAGACAGACGAGCACGGTTCAGGGGATAGCATTCTCCTCCTGCTATAAGGATGGTTCCTTATGTGTGGGAAGGGCTCGAATACCACAACCAATACATCTACATCGTCCGCTGACCCGCAGGCCGCCCAAGCCTATCGTGATTTGCTCACCCGCGCACAGGGTGTGGCCTCCACTCCATATCAAGCCTATACGGGCGAGTTAACGGCTCCAGTCAATGCTCAGCAGCAATTCGGCATTGGAAACATCAATCAAAACGCCAACTTTGCTCAACCCTATGTGCAGCAAGCTGCTGGCATTGCTCAGAACGCGGCTACTCCGCTCACGCAACAGCAAATCCAGCAATACCAGAACCCGTATACGCAGAATGTTGTTGATGCGACGCAAGCGCAATTCAACAATCAAAATGCACAGCAAAGACAAGGAGTTATAGGCAACGAGATTGCCAGCGGCGCTCTAGGCGGCAACCGCGTCGGGGTCGAGCGCGCCAACCTCGCGAATCAGCAGCAACTAGCACAGGCCCCTGTGATCGCCGGTCTCTATGACAAGTCCTATCAACAGGGCTTGGCCACTGCAAATCAGCAATTCCAGCAAAATCCATTGGCTGCGTCCGGAGCTATCGCGAATTACGGTATCTCTGGCCAAGGGGCTGCTTTGTCTGGGGCTGGGGCTCAACTCGGGGCTGGCACGCTGCAGCAGCAGACCCAGCAGCAGGCAGATACCGCGAATTATGGGCAATATGCCCAGGCCCAAGCCTATCCCTATCAACAAGCCCAATGGTTGGCTGGGGTTAATACAGGCGTTGGTTCAAATCTTGGCGGCACTTCGTCGGGGTCGACTACTGGCCCGCCGCCGAATCAGACGGCTCAATATCTAGGGGCGGGCCTCACTGCGGCGAGCATGTTCCTCAATCGGGGCGGGCGCGTAAATGGCTATGCCAGCGGTGGCGTTGTGCCGCATATGGCCGACGGCGGGATGCCGGGTACGCCGTGGTCGCAGGGTGTGGGCTGGATACCGCAGATGAATATTCATGGCGGATCTGGCGCACCTCACGCGAGCGCGCCGAGCTTGCCCCAGACACCGGCATTCGATGCTACCAAATTTGCACAGGGGCTTACTGGATTGGGCAATGGCGTCGCTGGAAAGCTTGCCGGTCCATCCTATGGAGGGGGGAACGTTTTCACCGATGCGTATGGCGGCTCAAGTTCATCGCCATTGGAAGGGTTGACGGCTGCGGACTATGGCGAGGGATACGCGCGCGGTGGCGTAGTCGGCTATGCCGATGGCGGTTCTCCTATCGATTACACGGACCCAGCATGGGATACGCCTGATTCGGCTAACTTTGCCGGCCGGTTTGGTCCGGCTGAAAGTTCTCCGCTTGGTCAAATGACCCGAGGACAGGGAATCGCCTTGGCGTCAAGGAATGGGACCCCGTCTTCCATTCCCGAAGAGCGCCCGATCTATGACGATGGTCAGGGTCCAGTCCGCCTGTACGGACAGAGGCCAGAAGGCAACCCAGCGGCCAAGGGCGTAGCACCCATAACCGCAAACGATGACGATGAGGAGACTACCCCTCCATCGGCCAACCCCACCCAAGGGCGTTTGCAGGGCGTTGCAGGCTACAAGCCGCCGTATGAGATTGGCCCATCTGATTATACCGCACCGCAGCAAGAAAAGAGTTCTGGATTTGGCCTCGGGCTTTTGTCTCCGAATGCAAAAACCGGCCTGCTCGCGGCTGGGCTCGGTATGCTGGCGAATCGGTCTCCGTTCTTGGGAACGGCGATCGGCGAGGGCGGACAATCTGGTTTGGCGGCCTATGGTTCAGCCGAAGAGCATGACCGCAAGGTGGCTGCCGAGGCGCAAAAACTATCTCTTGAAGCCAAGAAGGCCGCCAACGAACAGGCTCACACCACGTTCACGACGAATGAGACGGCGCGGCATAATCAGGCTACTGAAAAGCAGGCCGCCGTCAATTCAGACAGAACGAAATATTCACCCGCTGGATCGGTTTTGACCAAAGATGGCGCTTACCATCCCCTGGTACTTGAACAAACATCTGGAAAGATCGTCGATGCGGTGACCGGAAAACCGCCGAGTGCGGATGATAAAATTCAGGACAAGGGCACCAAGGGCGGTCCGATCAGCGAAGATGACGCCAAGTCAATCGCCGAATACTACGTCAAGACCGGCGATAACTCCCGGCTCAATGGGCTAGGCATCACAAGCGCAGCACGGCAAGCCGTGCAAAAACATATTCGCGAGGCGATGGACCGAGAGAAGGTCACGCCGGAAGAAATGGGAACGCGCGTTGCCGAGTTTGCCGGGCGCAAGGCTGGTCAGCGCACATTGGGAACGATGGAGGCCAAGATGGGCTCGGCTGCGTTTGAGGCAGAAGGCGCCATCAAACAGGCTCGCGGTGTGATTGAGCGATTGCCGCGAACCTCATACTTGCCGATCAACCAACTAATCGAAGGGTACAGCAACAAGACCCTCAATCCGGATCAGACGGAATTGTACGGGCGGACGCAGGCCATTGTAAACACATATGCCGCTGTGATGGCCCGTGGTGCCAATGTCACCACCGATTCGTCACGGCATCACGCGATCGAATTGCTCAAGACGGCAGGTGACCCGGCAACGTATAATCGAATGCTCGATACCATGCTTCAAGAAATTGAAATGGCCAAACATTCGCCGGCCAAAATGCGCGAGTTCTATCGCCAGCAATACGGAGTCAAGGCCGCGCCTGACGATGGCACAGTGGCTAGCACACCCCCTGCTTTCACTCCTCCCGCTGGGGCCGTTCCACGTCAATGGAATGGTAAAACCATCTATTTTGATCCCGCCACTAAACAGCCGATACCTGGACAATGAAGCTTCCTCCTCGCAACAAGGGCATTTCGCAGCGATTTCTGAAGTTGATCGCGTATGATTCGCTGGCTGGCATTCGCCGCCCGGACGCTCATACGAAGGCGAAGAAACGAGCCGCTGGCGGACGAACGTTTAACCGCGATGATGGTGGCCGTTTCGCGTCGGGTGGCCCCGTTGAATCCATGGCCGATGGCGGCTCCCCGACGTGGGATAATACAGTTGAGGACCTCCCGACATGGGACAACACAAAGCCGGTTGAGCCTGACCGTGGCGGCCTAAGCGCCGCATGGCAAGGCGCAAAGGCTGGCGCTACGTTCAATTTCAATGATGAGTTGGCTGGTATCAGTGCCGCTAAGCCGAGCTGGGCTCCGGGAAACGTCATGGGCATTCCAACTGGAGTTATCGCCGGCGCTGGCCGCCTTGGCCTGAACGCCATTACCGGCAAAGACCCAGAAGCGGTGGCCTCTTATGAGAAAGCGCGAGACGAGGAGCGTGAAGCGGGCGAAGTAGCCAAGCAACAACATCCGTATTTGCACATGGCTGGGGAATTGGCTGGATCAATTCCAGCGATGGCCGTATTGCCAGAGGCTGGTTTTGCAGCGCGGGCGGCACAGACCGCGAGCAAGGCCGCTAAATTCGGCAGAACGGTAGCTGATTCGGCCGTCATCGGTGGCGAATATGGTGGATTGTCCGGCCTCGGTGAGGGCGCTGACATTGGTGATCGCGCGTTAAAATCAGCGCAGGGCATTGTGAGTGGGGTCGTCGGCGGTGCCGTTGCGCCCGTTGTAGGGGAAGGCGCTGGGCTGGTTTACAATCGATTTGTCAAGCCCGGCGTTAATGCGGTGCGTGGTTGGGCAGATCCAGAAGGAGAGGCGGCACGGCGATTGTCTGCGGCGATCCAGGCAGATCAACATTTAATCGCATCCGGCCAAGCCAAGGGCATGTCTCCGCAAGAATGGGCAGCAGCACGTCAAGCAGGCGAACCCGTAACCTTGGCCGATCTTGGTTCAACCAATACACAGGCATTGTTGAGGTCGGCTGCCAACACATCCCCAGAAGCCCGCGCCATCCTTGAAAAAACAATTGAGGATCGATTTGCGGGGCAAACCGAACGTGTAGGGGATGAAGTACGCAATCTTGTGGCCGGTGGGGCCAATGCACATAAAACCGGAGATGAACTCGTCGCCGAGTACGATCGCGCACGGGTACCGGCCTATAAACAAGCATACCGTGAGGGTGATAGAGAAATTGTATCACCTGCGATCGAACGGTTGATGGGAAGCCCGATGTTTGAGGGTGCCATGAAAGCTGCCGTCACTAGTGGTAAGGACCGGGCGATTACAGAGGGATATGGTGCTTTCAATCCCGGTGTGACCGTTGAAAACGGCATGTTGAAGTTCACCAAAACGAAGCCAAATGGCGTACCGACCTATCCCAATCTGCAATATTGGGATTCAGTCAAGAAGGAGTTGGATGGCATCGCCACCATGGCAAAGCGTTCCGGTGATCCGAGGGGCGATGTAGCCGCGAATATGTCCAAGGTTCTCCGCACCGAACTGGACAAGGCCGTGCCGTCATATGGCGATGCCAGAGGCATTGCATCTCAATATTTCGGTGAAAGCAACGCGCTTGAAGCGGGGCAAAAACTAGCAGGGAAAAAGGTCGATCCCAAGTCCATCCGCGATGTCATGACCAAAATGAAGCCCGATGAAAAAGACTTGTTCCGGGAGGGATACGCTTCGGATTGGGCGGGCCGCGTGATTGGAAATATTTCCGATAGTCGGGATATCACCAAGGCGATGTTCAATTCTCCGAATGAACGCGCGCGGGCCTTGGCTGTATTTGGCCCAGCCGGCGTTCAAAAGATGGAGGCCCGGATGACGCTGGAAACCATCATGGATGGGGCCAGAAAGGCCATGGGTAATTCCACCACGGCAAGGCAACTTATTGAGGCTGGTTTAGCAGGAGGGACGCTAGAGGGCTATCTGTCGGGTTGGGACCCCACGCATATGGCCGCCGGATTTGCCGGCGCTGCCGGTGCTCGTAAGGCAATCGGTACTGAGATGGCGTCTGGCGCTCGTAAGCTGATTGGAAAGGTCGATTCACGGACGGCCCGACTCGTCGCCGAACTCCTCACATCCGACGACCCGAACAGACTAGCGCAGGGACTTCGGATAGCGCAAAAGAACCAGAAGATCGCTGATGGGCTTCGCTCTATCGCTAACAGGATGGCTCTGGCTGGGCAGAATAAGGCTGTGCCTCGTATTCCGTACACTGGGCCAAATCTCGGGCCGCTGCAGCCCCTTCAAGGCCCAATGCCCGCAGGCGCCAACGATGAACAAAATCAGCCCAAAGGGGTAGTCAACCAATAGCCAAACCGAGACGAGATAGACAATCATCATGATTTGGCGTTTAGACCCGATATGCATAGGTTGCAAATCATGCTATAGCACAACCGGATAGGGAGATTTTGGCATGACATTCTCGTTGCTTTGGTTGCCGAAGGTATTGCGAGATGCTGGATTGCAGGTTTTCGAGGTGCCGGGCTGGCAAAACAGAGGCCATGGCGATGAAGGCGAGGTCTTGGGCATTCTGTGCCATCATACCTGCGGACCCTTGCATGGCGAAATGGCCGATTTGAGCGTTATCGTCGATGGGCGCCCCGATCTTGGCGGCCCGCTCGCCCAACTTGCCTTAGGCCGAACCGGAATATTCCATATCGTTGCCGCTGGTAAATGCTGGCATGCGGGACGCGGCATGTGGCAGGGCATTACGGATGGCAACGCTCATTTCATCGGTATTGAGGCTGAGAACACCGGAGAGACCACAGGACCGCGAGCCGAGCCATGGTCCGATGCTATCATGGATGCCTACCGGCGGGGCTGTGCGGCCATCCTGAAGCACATTGGCGCAAAGCCAATCATGTGTGCGGGACACAAAGAATTTGCCCTTCCAAAGGGCCGTAAGGACGACCCCAGCTTTGATATGATGAAATTTCGCGCCGACGTGGCCGCATTGATGAATTTGCCTCACGGCCCAATGTCGGCACCGTCACCGTCGCTTACCCATTCCCGTATCGGCACCGTCAACACCAGCGGCCTCAACGTCCGATCAGCCGCCAGTGCCGCTTCGAAATCTCTCGGCACCCTCCCAAAAGGCAAAGTTATCACTATCCAAGGCCAGACTGGAGAGTGGTACCAGATTGACACCGGATTCGTGGCCGCTCGCTATGTTGATCTGACGTAAATGCAGGTATCGGTCAGCCAGCGCGAAATTTGGTCATTCATGAAGCTCTACGCCGATCGGCTGTCTATTATGTTCCAACCGCAAAATTGTTTACCAAATCCCATTGTCGCTGGCGATGTCCAAAGGTTGACTGATTTCGCCAAGCTGTTCGATTATGCCACTGCGTTGGCACAATTGCCATCCTACAGGAAATTGGAGGTTCGGGACGTGTCCATAGACCTGACGCGAGATGAAGTTTTCAAGCTGATGCGGAGCGCCGCCCAAGAGCTTGTCAATGGCCTTGAAAATCCATATCGCATTGATACTGGATCGGCCATCAAGAGACTGAACGAACTTCAAGCCGTTATGCCGCCGTATGTGCCGCCATCGAACAGTGATGAAGGTTAATCAAGTGGCTGATATTTGCACCTTCATCATTGTTACGACTATGAATGCCATTGGTTGCGCAGCAGCGCCTCATTGCAATAGCCTTCCCATTGATGGGAAAATATTTTGTACTCCAATGTCACCAATGGCATGCCCAATTCCACCGCCAACTTATGAATGCAGGCGCGAAGACGGCTCAACCTATATTTGGCAGGACGTGAAAAAGGAAATACAGCGATGACACGCATTCTAGTCTTCTTGTTATTGCTCGCCAGCCCCGCTGCTGCCCAGACCTCCGGATGCATCGCCCAAGCCAACAACTGCCCTAGACCATTGCCGCATCCCGTTGAGCAGCCGCCGCAGGGGCAGCGTTGATGAGTGAGCGCGCCGATTGGGAGAAGCACAAGAACTATCCGCCGAATTGGTCTTGGGCCACATGGAGAGAGCGTGCTGTAATCGTGCTACTCAATATAATTGCATGGGGAGTTGTGTTTCCCGCGATGTTTATCGGGGCGATCTGGATGTTTGGTATGATGATCGATGGAGTCGCCCAACGCAGCGAGGAACATGACCGCTGCATGAAGCATGCTACCAACGGCTATGAAATCGAGAGGTGCCGTTGATGCAAATCTTGCTCTGGATCGTCTGCATCTATCTGGCGCTCGGCATCATGACGACGGTCTTGGTATCGCAAACGCCATGGAGCGACAACGGATGGCTCAAGATCACGCTGGTATGGCCAGTATATCTACGGGCGTACCTATCATGAGCAGCATCGTTCGGGCAATTCTCTATCGAATATTTGACCAGCATCGCGATGAAGCGAACGTAGCAAGACAGCAGAACGAACGCGCGGTTGTCGCGCTGGAAAAGATCGCCGCACAATATACCGAGAAGGATCAATCGAAATGAACCTCAATGGGAAGCAGGTTATCTCTATCATCGGTGCCATCCTTGGCGTCCTGATGATTTCCACCACTCAACTCACCGACTTGTTCGGGGCTGGCGTAGCTAAAAACGTCGTTTCGATCGCGGCGTTGGTGAATACGGTTTTGTCTTCCGTCATGGCTGTAATTACCAGCCAAGGAGGAATTGTCCGCGATGTTTTGGCAATGCCTGGAATTGAAAATATCGCTGTGAACGGAAGGGCCAATCAGACCTTGGCGGCCATTGCGATCGATCCATTGTCCGACAAGATCGCCCCAACCGCATCGGCGCAAGCCCAAGTCACCCGAACCGCACAGGCTGCATAATGCGAAAACTCATCATCGCCCTCACGCTATCGATAGCCCTAGCGGGCTGCGCAAATATCAACGGCAAGTCGGTATTCCTGCCAACCGCATCCGTTGCCAATCCGGTCACTTCGCTGAGCATGTACGATATCAAGGCCACCTACGCCATCGCTCAGGCCGGCGCAGAAGTTTACATCCAGCGCTATCGGGACGGCTTTCGATGCACCAAGACCAAGCTTGAAAGCGTGACCAATCTGTGTTCACGTCGCTCCGTTGTCCTGAGACTTCAGACCGCTGACCAGAGAGCGCAAATTGCCCTTGGCAAAGCCGATGCCTTTATAAGCGCCAATCCTACGATCGACGCATCGTCCGTCATCTCGGCTGCTCAATTGGCTGTCAGCGCCTTTAGTGAAATCCAGAAAGGAAATCCGTGATGAACCCGATTGCAATTCTAGGGGCCATTGAGGGCGCGCTAGGGATGGCCGTTGAACTCGCTCCGACCGTCATCAAGGCCGAGCAGGTGATTGCGCCGATCGCACAAGCTCTATGGGACCATCTCGTCAACAAGAAGGTGATAACCCAGACCGATCTTGACGCGCTCAATGCTCAATTGGCGGCCACGTCGGCTCGCATCCAAGCCCCGCTTCCGCCGGAACAGACGGACGATGTTTGAATTTGTCATCGCTCATTGGCTAGGCCTGAGTGTAGCCGCTGGCGCGCTGCTGACATGGTTCATGCTTTGGCTGGTATGGCCTAGTTCGGCGACGCGATGATAACCCTGCGCTTCGTCTCCCATCCCGGCATCTTCAATTGGGCCTGCAGCATAGCGCAGTATGGCTTTTGGTGCACTCATGTTGAGGCGGTCATGCCAGATGGCACATTGCTTGGCGCGATGGGAGACGGTGTCAAAGCGCGGCCGGGCGATTACGACAACTTGGGCGGAACGGCTGGCTTTGTTCGTCAGCAATTTGTCAGTGTAAATATCCTGCCAGAACACGAGACTACGTTTTACGATTTTCTGCGCAGCCAGATAGGCAAGCCCTACGATACAAGCGCAATATGGTCGTTTTACAGCAAGCGTGACGGGCGCGATTGGCAGGCTCCGGATTCTTGGTTTTGCAGCGAATTGATGGCAGCTGCGCTATCCGAATATGGGATATTTCCACAGCACATGGCGGAAAGCTTCAGCCGTGTAACTCCGCGTGACTTGATGTTGCTCATAAGTACCAGAACCGAGGCGGGATGATGCCAGAAGACCTGCTGGCTATCATTAATGTACAGTGCATGGCAGCGGGTTCCCTCGGCGGCATGGTTCACGCCTTCCGACTCAAGAAGCCAACCACATGGGAGGTCATCGGTTATATCGTGACGGGAGGAATCGCAGCGAACTTTATCGCGCCTCAAATGTTGAAGATATTGACCATGTTCCCTGTGGTCTTTCTCGCCTTCGGCGTCGGGCTTGGGGGCAAGCATATCTGCTACGGTCTTGAGAAATTCTTCAACAGGCTTGGTGTTCTCTGGAAAACCAAAAATGAATGAACTCGTCATCGCACTCTATGATCTCGTGGCTTTTGCCGGAATGCTGTTTCTGATGATCGTCATCACACAGGCCATGAACGATTCGCTGCTCAGGCGGAATGATTCGTCATGGGTGCAAACTCATCGGAAAAGAGCCTTCTATGGTGCTGCCGCTTACCTGCTGCTGACCATCTGCATTCAGGATTATTGGCTAGTTCATCCGACCGTGGTCTCTGTCGGGTTGGTGGTCACTGGCCTACTGCTCGGCAGCAATTGGATATTGGCAGTCAACAGCATATCGCTCGGATCCAGAGTGCCACCCGATCACGGCAGTCGAATGCGCAACCCATCGTTCGGCGCATCGTCGTTTGTGGCCAAGCTGACCAACTTATTCCGCATGCATTGAATGGAGGGACCTGTTCAATGGGCGCTACTGAGCTTCTTGGGCGGGATAGCCGTTACCTGCGCCATAGGTGGCTTCATCACACGCGGCTTCTTCGCTGGATATGATACGAAGATCGCAGAACTAAAGTCACATTACGATATTATCGCGGCGTCCCTATCGAATGCGATACAAGATCGTAATTTTCTACAAAAATACGATTCTGTTGACCAGAACCTCCGCAACGATCTGGACCACCTGAAAAATAACTTCAAGCAGCATCAGATGGCGGCATCCGAAGACCACGACAACATGATTCGGATGCAAAGCGAAGTCGATCGATTAGGAAAGATCGTCAATGGGAAGCATTGATGCTGGTTTCTTGCCCTGAGATTGTTCATTAAGCTTGGCTGTTAGTTGTTGTGTTATGTAGGTGTATCGTCGCTCACGGGCGCACGCCTTCTCGTACATCGACTTGAATAGCATCATTGCAATGAATGTCATAATCCATAGAAAAGATATCATTAAAAATGAAAATATGTAAATAGCATCCCGTGACATTTCATTCCTCCATGTATTGAAACCCCGCGCTCTTGGTAGAGCGCGGGTGGTTGTCAGGCGGCTTTGTAGCCGATCTTCTTGTTGAACTCCCGGATGTACTGCTGCGGGTCTCCCTGACCATCCCGGTCGATGAACCTTTCATAAGCCACCTCCTGCTCGTCCTGGAAGCGGACCACATAATATTCATCTACGTCCTCGACCTTATCGGCGATGGCGGCGCGGCCTTCAAAGAGCAGCCCCTTGCTTGGGTGCATCTGGAAGACGTTCACATACTCGCCAAGGTCAAAGCTGTGCACGGTGCTCATTTTCATCTCCACATTTTCAAACAGCCCACGCTTCCTGAGCGCGTGAGATCAGTATAGCAAATCGAGTTTCGCCAAATTCAGGATATCGCTGATTTCAGCGTGTGATGTGCTTGCGGTTAAAGGCTAACTTGCATTTCAAGAAATCACTTGACGCGGGAAACACGCTGTCCGCTCGCACAAAACCAAAGCATCACATTTGAGAAGTCACTGCGGCTGTAGTGAAACATTTCGTGATAGTGGACTATTTTGCAAGCGCCGCCTCCAGGCAATCCCGCGCCTTCTTCCTCGCCCGTGTGACACTGCGCTGCGCAATCTTGTACCGATGTAACCGATGGAGGTAATCAACCTTATCGATTGACTTCATCGGCTCGCCATTATCGACGATGGCGAACGCCAGCGGTTCCATGGCGCGGGCTCCGGCTTCGATCTGGGTAGGGGTTACACTCAAGGATGATGCGCTATTTTTTTACTCAACGCGGCGTTGAGTATCTGCAATATTTCCGTTGTTTCTTTTGCCGCTGCTGATATTTGATAGTCCATATCTGTACCGCGTGAATTGTGGTGTCGCATGAGAGAATTGCGCAACAATTCGACGCTACGCCGACGAATGCGAATCACATCGTCAGGCCGCACCTCGTCCATCTCTGGTTCGGTTTCTGGCTTGGTTGTTTTTTGTTCAGATCCAAACATGCGAGATAGCCCAACTCCAATGAACAAAAGCAAAAAGAATCCACCAAGATCCAATCGATTATTCCAGTTGCCCAGTATCATTAATGCAAAAATCGTCAGCCATATTATATTTTTTGGCATGATGGAGGCCTGGTCAGGAGTGCGGCCAATGTGGAGATCGATAAATCATGCGCGCCATGCGCGGTTGGCCGCGTACATCAGATCATTCTCACCGCATGCCTTGGCGCATTTGGAAAGATCGCTCACTATGCGCATTACCTTTTCGAGCTCGCTATCGATTGCCGTCACCATCTTCTCTCCTTTGTGCCGCCCTTAGCGGTTGTGTGGTTGGGCTGCCGTCCGGTTTCTTTTGCCGACAAAATCAAGAAGTTCTTTGACCTGCGCTGGCGACAAGAGAACCCTATCCTTGACGGTTTCCCCTTCCAATTGGGTGATTCCGAGGTAGCCACCTGTCATGTCAAAGCGAGCCAGCCAATCGTAATTCCGCTTGTCGCCCTTGATCTTTTCGCTGTATCGAGTTCTGGTATTATCAATTGCCATCTCATCCTCCTGCCGCTCAGCGGCTGTTCAATTGGTTAGCGCCACGTTCCGGGGAGGCGTTCATGTTCTCCCCGTCCGCAACAATTATGCCCACAAGAGGAGCATACTGGTTGCCGCTCTAGGGAATGAGAGTGCGGCAAATCGATATATTCCTCACGACAGCGCGCGGCCCTAACCTCAAACCAACCTAGTGCCGCTCTTAGGGACGCCAACGCGTGTTCCGTCTCGGCGCAGGAGCCCTGATTGTTCAAGTATGCGGTCCGATCGATCAATATCCGCAGTAGTTCTTGGCAGATTATGCCCGGCTGCGGATCGCCCGTGTTTCCGGGATATTTCGCCCCCCGGTTTTTGACAAACTGAATTCTCTGCGCATTGCCGATGCCTTCGGCCAGATAACCATGGCCAGGATCAATAATCTTCATCCCCGTTCTCCCATCTCACCCACCACCTTCAGGATCAAGCGCGCGCGGTTGTTCTGGCGGATGATTTAGTTCATGCGAGAATTCGCCAAGCAGATCGTGTTTCATCAACACGCGCATTGCCGCCTCAACGATCATGCTGCGGGCCACCATTGTAGAGATAGCGGCCCTCGCCTGCTTGGCCCCCCCCCCCAATCTCGCGAATTTCTGCCTCGGCTGCCGCCGCTCGGTAATCGTGCCGGCTCAAGATTGCACCGGAGGTGCGGGAGCGGGCAACCAAAACTCAAAATCGCTATATGCCCAATCGTCGAAATTATCTCCGCTTGGAAGTCTCATAACGCCATCATCATCCCAACAAAGATAATGGGCCTCGAACCAGCTTGAGCCGTTCGTGTGGCTGACGTGCAGCCCGTAGAAACGGAAATCTCCGTCATTTAGCGCCGTCAAGATCGGCATCCATCCGTGAACGTCGGTGGATGGGACGGGGCGCTCATTTGCAATATTTGAGTTCATTGGATGTTGCTTTCTGGCTTGATCTGTCCAGACGGCAAAATAAGCACTACGACTCTACCTTGTTTGCGTGCGTAGCGAACCGTGTACCAAGTGCCGCCGCGAGGCTGCTCATTGCGCTCGGCTGGGGTTGCGATCAGCGCGATCGTTTCGCGCACAATAACCCGGTTTCGCTCCAGATAGGGTCGCTCTGGTCTCATGAGATGGCGTGGCACCTCGCGCCAAGCCCGCCTTGAATAGTTTGTCGGCGGATGTATGATGACGCCATAGCCACATTCATCGGCGATATCGTGTGCTTGGGAATCGGCCCCGACGCAATCACCATGATGAAGTTCGCCAGAACCGCCCCGCAAGAAATCTCGCAGAGCGACCTTCTGGGCATCTGTCATTCCGTCTTGCGTTCCGGTAAAGCCGAAGCGATAGCCGCCGTCGCTCATCTCAAATCCTCCATAGCGGTCCGCCGGGACGGCTTACGAGAGCCAAACTTCGAAACATGAACTGCGGGTCCGGCGCAGTCGTGAGGCTCATACCGCATTCAAATTGTTGCTCGCTTAGCCATCTTGCGTTCGCGCTTGTCTTTTGCCGCGATGATCGTCGCGAGGTCGCTAGCCAAAGGTGATGATCGCCGTGATCGCAGGCCACCCCACGCCTTCTGAATTTCTTCAATGGTGCACGGACGACCAATACGCTCAATAACTTTGTACAAGGTTTCTTCAAAGTCCACACGGACGCCGTGCAGACGCGGCTGACTCCTTTTATCGGTTGCGGGGAGACGCACGAGGGTACTATTTTCTCCCACGCGAGACGCGCCTTAGGGTCGTGCGGCGCAAGCTTGATGCGCTTCAAAATATCCATTTCTAGCGCGCCAGTCCGGACACCCTTTTTGATACAACGGTCCATTCTAGAGCGCTGCCGATGATCGTAGCACAGCCTGAACGGTGCGGCCTCCTTACCGCAGAGCGGACATTGGCCGGCAAGAATGCGCTGCTGTTGGATTGGCGTTTTCATCAGATTACCATACCGATTTGCCAGCGATAGTCAATCGTCGGTTGACGGCTAAGGCTGATTATTCGTCAATTCTCGCGGCCTGCCATCGAGCGGAGGCGGATCGTCATCCTCGTTTGGGTGCAGTGCAATGACAGGGCGAATCGGCGATGTTGGCCGCAATGGGTTCTCGTTCCGCAGAGAAATTCTAGGCGCTGAATATCCACCATGGGCAGGTTTGATATAATAAAAGCGGTTTTCGGCCATAACAGTCTCAAGATCGCCGAGAGATTCATCGCCATATTGCTCAATATGCTCAGCGCCGCCCATTGTCGCTAGGCCATCCGGCAAATTGGTTCCTGCGGCCGTCCCCTTTATGATATCGCGCCCCATGGCCTTGGGAGCCTCTTGGATGGCCTCTTGCTCTGGCTGGGGAGTTTCCTCAACCGGCAGTTCGGCGGGCTCCACGGTCTGTTTCTGTGGCTCTGGGGCATCCTCCCGAAGGGCATCCAAGATAATGCTCCCCGCCACCTTCAATTTGGTCCGAACCACGGTCAGGGCAGTCCGATCAACCTCATGGGCGGCCTTGGTCTTGGCCAGTTCCGCTTGCAGCATATCGATGAGCTTGGCTTGGGCTACCTCATTCGCATTGGCGTATTCAAGCTGCTCCCGCGTCGTATTGAGTTCGTCCAACATGGTATCCCATGTGTATTCGGCCGCGATGCGCGGATCTGTCTGGGGAGGGGTGAATGCGTATTGTTTCATGGCGTGACCTTTCTCGGTTGTCGGAATCCAGCAGCATTCTTGTGGCCACCGCCACCAAATTGCTTGGCGATCTCGCTGACATCAACGCCATCAGCGCGAGATCGCAAGGACCATAGAATATGCGTCTCACTTTCAGCATAGACGCCAGCGAATGGATGACCTTCGGCAAGCTCACCGGCCAATTCTGATGCCATGAACAATGAGGCATTCACGACCGGAACGCGATGGCCGCCTATTTCGCGGAAATAAGCATGCCTCTTGGCGCTATCGATCAACGTCCGATAATAGCGCTGGATCGATATCCCTTCTTCGATCAGATCAGTAATAGAGCCCCAGCAGAGTCGGTCCCATGTCGCAAAGTCTTGTGGGTAAGAATGGAGCGCCGCCGTGAATTCATCAACGCCCGGTAGGCGTTTCGTCCACAAATCACGATCTTGAAGATATTCAAAGAACTTCGGCACGGCGACACCGGGATGGAAGTATTGCCAAGCCATCACAGCGCCGCTGCGCTCCATATCGAATTCAACTGTCACATTCGGGCATTCGTCCGATAGGCCATCAAGATCGGCCTGCGCAGTCTTGTGATGGTCCAGAACAAGAATGGATTTTGCCTTGCTGGCAAGCTCGATCATAGCGAGCCGCTTGTAGGAAAAATCAACTAGCGCCACATCAAGGCCAGTAACATCGGGCGGCGCATCACCGTAAACTCCGGGGTGATATTCGACGCAATATCCGTCGCGCTTCCATATTGCAAGAGCAGCGCCGAATCCATCATCGCAATTGCCATGGTATATGCAAATATCTGGAGTCATCATCTCACTTCCCCTTCGGTTTCTTCGGTTCATCCTTTGCCCTGGCCTCATCGCGATTGGCCATGATCTTGGCTTGCACCTCAAGCTGCTTGTTCATTTTCAATAAGAGTGGTGCTGCGGCCCTATATGGCATGCCCTGGAGCGCTTCGTTGAGCACAATCAGGTCTTGCTGTAGTAGTTCAAAATAGAACATGGGAGGATGCGGCGCGACTACTTCGGCTGGCGGCGCAGGCGCGTCCTCGGGTTTGTCTTGCGCCATGGCGGCGGTTGAGAGCAGTAGGGCGGTGGCGAAGCTGGTATATTTCATCTAGGTTACATCTCCTTTGCGATATGGGGTGCTATTCCTATGGGCAGCCTGGTTTAAGATCGTCAAATGCCGCACCTCATCGGCATCGACATGGGCGCGCAAACTGACTTGGAACACTGCCTCGGATATGATCCCAAGCACGTATTGCAGCGTGAGGGCTTCAACTGCGGAACGGCGATCGTCGGCGTTGCGATGGATCATCTTAGAATCTCATCTACCATGGCGCGCCAGACAGCATTAAATACGAGTGTGCTTTCATGCTCTGGCGTAGGGTCAGGCCTAGACCACTCAGCGATGCCAGCAAGCCTCATCTTTTGTGTCGGCTCGCGCATGGCCTCGATTGCGGCGCGGGCTGCATCATCATACGCACCTCGCGTAACAGGACAGTTATGGCGTCGCCCCATTTGAGCCGGCCACTCGCAACATGCAATTCCCTCGCATGTGCGAGATTTGCAGATCGACTTAGCCACTCGCTCCAGCATCTCACTCATCGCCTGCGCTCCTCTGGAGGCTTGAAGCAAATTCTTGCATGCTGCCAACAATACGGCTTGCCCTCTATCGCCTGCAATCCGCAGAACCGATAATCAGACCATCCAATCGGAAATCTGCAATCGCCCGGCTGCAATTCATCGAACGTCAGCATGCGCATATCTGCGATATCGACCACGGGCGATTCTTCTGGCTCTGGCAACGGCGGCTTTGGTATGAACCAGCGCGGCGGCGGGGCTGGTAACGGCGTCGATGCGTATTTCTTTTTTACGGTATCATTGCCCAGCAACGCAATCTTCTGACGGAAGCATATTCCTATCACGGAATTCCGCCCAACGTCGCCTAATTCCGATGCGATTTGGCTGGCGCTCAGCTTATTTGCGGCGAGCGCACGCACCAAATCGACACGCTCAGGTGTCCACATCGTGGGGTTGGTCCAACTCATTTTGGCCCCTTTGGATTCCTGTCAGAGCGCAATCGCTCTTCATATTGAATTCCGACAACAAACATGGCCGCTCCGATGACAATGAGAATTGCAGATGGGCCAGCCAACAGCACACCTCCAATGGAGCATAGTGCCAGTCCAACGCACTGAAGCGCTATCAAGCTACGCTTTTCATTATTCATTTCGGCTCCTTGGGATGATCGTCAGGTAGCGGAGTCTTCGCCATTTCTGCATTGTAATCTTCACATCCAATAGCAAATATTGCCGCTCCTACGCCCAGAAATATTGCGGCCGGTCCGATCACCATTGCGCCACCAATGATGCATAGTATCAGGCCAATCACCTGAAATCCCATCGCGTCCCGCATCGTCCTATTCATTTAGGCTCCTTGCTCGGTTCAACAATCGATCGCACGACACGGTAAATGTCCGCAGCCCCCTTGCCAGTATCCGGGGTAAGCACCCGTAGATTGCTGTTCGGATTGAATGGCCAGAACTGATCCGGCTTGAATCTTTCTTCCATGGCGCGGTTTCCTTACTTGTTGATGATATGCCGCCTTGCGCGATCGAATCTTTGGGTTGATGTAATAGTAAACAATGGAGCGCGTTTTCTGTAGAGTGCTGGAAATCTCCAATGGAGTGTAGCCGTATTGAAGCATGGTTTTCGCCATCATCCGACGCGCCGAGACGTGCTCAGGAAGGCGCGATCGTCCGATGAGATCGGGCTTGTAGATCGTGGTTTGCTGCGATACGGCTGCCATGATTTGATCAATTGATGGCCGCATGAGCTATGTTTTCGCCGGCAGAAGTAGCTCGAATATCTCTCTTGCGCAGCTTTGCCATCCGCAAAGCCGGATGTATGCTTCGCGCCTATCCGCGATCTCTTCGGTTAAGGTCTCCGACAGTTTCTCAGCATTGATGCGATCATTGTGGTTCATGCATCGTTGCGCCTCCAATTCCTCACGCCGCTCAATCAGCAACTTGATCTGGTTTGCCTGATTCCCGATCGTCACGGCTGGGTCCTCACCGCTGGGAACGCGAGGCTTGCGGATGTATTTGCGGGTCATGCCTTATTTCTCTTTCCTTTGAGTTCAACTTCTTTAAGCAATGTGACTGGATCGACGCCAAGTAATTTCCCCAATACATAGAGCGCGCGTTCCTTGAACCGTTGAAACGCAGCCTCGCCCATGCTGGCAAAATTGATGGACTTGGGCAGAAAGATAATCTTGTCCGACTTCAAGCCAGGAAGGATTTCAATCTCCCTCACGGGCCGAACGTGCTTGCATGCAATCTTGATGGCATCAAGAAGGGTTTCTTCATCTGGATAACCCTCAAGTTGTTCGCAGGCAGCATGTAGAATCGCAAAGAAATGTGCGTGGTTTTCGGGATGCCTTGGCTCACGATGATCCATCAATATTTTCTTGTGTTCCGGCAGAGATTGAACGAATTCTTCCGCCGCAGGGTCAGCAGGGACCATGTGGTTTCCGACGCGCTCGAACAATCTGCCATTTAGGTCCGTCATGCCGTCAGTCGCGGCTGCTCAAAAACATGAAACATCAATTCGCCGCCGGCTAGCGCAGCCGTTCCGAGATATCTCCCAAAACCATTTGTAGGGTGGCCGGTCCCGACAATCGAGATCGTCCGTTTCTCCATTGGATTATTCGGGAAGCAACGAAACCAAATGCAGATTCCGTCAAACTGCTCGCGCGCACAAAGAATCTCCGATCCTTCGGGGACTTCGATATCTTGCGTATCGATCACCTTCAAAGCCGCCTTCCAAATTGTCATGTTGCTCATGGTTCCAAATACTTCTCTCTCTGTCGCCGCGCGGACGCTAAGGCATCTTGATCCGGCGGGAAACAATCCGAGTAAAACGGCTCAATCGACTCAAACAACGTATCCATGTCATCGCCCGGATTGGTCGCCGCGATCTGCTTGAGCTGGAACGTTATCCAGCCGCCATAGTCGGTTGCAAAGTTCGGCATGGGCTTGCGCTGCGGGCCGGTGGAAATCGGGTCCTCAGATTGTATCATTCGGACCGGGTCCGGCTTGGGCTCGGTTTTCGTCCCCGTCTTGCGGACAAAATCCAGATGCTTTTGCGTGGCTTCATCGACGCGGCGGGCCTGTGTTGGATTAAGCCTCCCAAGCGGGTCAATATTGGCGCTGATCCACTGATGGACAACGGCCGTATCCTCTGATGTTTGCATTGCAGCAATGTAGAGCGCGGACCACTCATTGCCGTCCTTGCCGCCAAGGACCTTGTGCGGGCCTTGTGGAGGCTCCATGATGGCCCGTTCCATTGGGGCTGCCTTGGTGTCTGTGGATGGATTTGACGTATCAGGGCGGCCCGCCGCGCCGTT
>Ga0137404_10000707_pt1 | contig 22017 bp, 13 predicted proteins | sample CZOMad2_1_16fung_FD_108285 | JGI IMG/M metagenome (GOLD analysis project Ga0137404, IMG submission 108285) | Vadose zone soil fungal communities from Angelo Coast Range Reserve, California, USA - CZOMad2_1_16fungal (Illumina Assembly) | ecosystem: Environmental > Terrestrial > Soil > Vadose... | reverse complement strand
GGTAGAGGAGCGGGTCGACCGCGCGGTGGGCGATTTCGTCCTCAAGCGCCGGGACGGCCTCTACGCCTACCAGCTGGCGGTGGTGGTCGACGATCTCGCCATGGAGATCGACGAGGTGGTGCGCGGCGCCGACCTCCTCGCCTCGACGGCGCGGCAGATCCAGCTGATCGAGGCCCTGGGCGGAGAGGTCCCCGCCTATGCCCATCTGCCGCTGGCGGTGGGGGAGGGTGGCGAGAAGCTCTCGAAGCAGGCCGTCGGCCTCACCCTGCGATCGCTGCGCGAAGCGGGGGTTCACCCCGAGGCCCTGACCGGCCATCTCGCCTTCTCCTTAGGCCTCCTCGACCGCTCGCAGCCCTGCCGGCCGGAGGAGTTGGTCGCCGGCTTCGCCTGGGAACGGGTGGGGCGGGAGGAGTGGGGGGTGCCGGGGGATCCGGGATTCGTCTGAAGCGGGGAAACTAGGACTTGTAAGGACAAACGGGGACTTTCCATGCCAAACAGGGACCTGGAGCGACCGCGGCCGCTTTTTTCGCCTTCGCGGAGCGCCGGCAGGGCGGCGGGCGGTTTCATCCGGCCGAGACCGGGCCGTTTTCCTCCGCGTCGAGCGCACGGAGCCGGGCCGCGGCCCGCGCCAGGACCTCGCGCAGCGGCTTGAGCTCTCGGGACATGAACGCGGGGAGTGTATGCCTGGCGGTCCGCCGGATGCAAAGGGCGGCGCGCCGCTACCTCCGATGCCAATCAAGGCGTTCGGCCTGCCCCGAAGGGGCTTGGGTCGGTAGCCTGGGGTGAAAACCAGGTGACAACCCCAGGAAAGTTGCAGATTAAGAATGTCCAGCCCCGAAGGGCCGAAGGTCATCCCGGAACCTACCGCCGCCTCTACGGGGCTTTTGCTTTCTTGTGGTTACCCCCACCCCTCGGGGCTCTAGCTACCAACCTAAACCTCTTCGGGGCAAACCCTTCGCCCCGGGATCTCTTTTCCGCGGACAGTTCGCTCTCGCGAGCGACCTTGACGTGACCCTGTGGGAAGGGATCCACGCCCGCCCTTGACCTTGGCCGAACCCCGGCCATAGGATGAATCAAAGATTCAGCTCATGCTAGAAATAGTCAAGAAGGGCAGGATGGGGGCCTGCTCTCAGTACTTGGCTTCCGGGGGATCGCCACAGATCTCGGCGTGTCGGTGCTGCTGTTGCCGGAACATATAGGGACCGGAACCATAAGGTGGATGGCCATGCCAGAAACGACGCGTATCCGCATCCTCGAGCCCGACAACAACCGGCGCGGTGATCTCTTCGGACGGCTCATGGCCGACCTCTTTGTCGCCCTTGGTTACGAGCAGGCGCGTCTCAACATCCACAAGTCCGGTCGCGAGTTGGATCTGTGGGCGGATCATCGCCTGGAGCCACGCCGCGCGATTGCCGAGTGCAAGGCGACGGCGGAGCCGATTGGTGGCGACGAGGTGAACAAGTTCGTCGGTGCGCTGGACGCCGAGAAGAAGGGCAAGGACAAGAAGCCGGTAACCGGCTACTTCATCTCGCTTTCCGGCTTCAAGGAAACCGCCGTCGAGCAGGAGAAGCAGGGCCGCCGCACGAAGATCATCCTGCTCACCGGGCCTAAGGTCGTCGACGAGCTGGTCGACGGCCGGGCGCTCATCGCGAAGACCCAGGCGACCGAGCTCGCCGGCCGGTGTCGGCCAGACCTCCCTCACCTGACACTGGACCCCGAGACCGAGCTTCTGGCCCACGAACGGGGTTGGATTTGGGCTATCTATTACACCCAGGGCAAGGCACGCATCTACTTTGCTCTGGTCCACTCGGACGGTACGCCTCTCGCCCGTGCGGTCGCCGAGGAGGTGATCGCCTCCGACCACGCCTGCCGAGGCAAGCTTCAGGATCTCACCTGCCTCAATCCCGGCCCACCGCCGTGGACCGATCGAGATCCTCGCCTCGCTGCCGCTCTCGCCGCGTACGCGCAGTATCTTGCGAACGAGTGCGGCTACATTCAGCTCGACGGCCTCCCAGCCGATTCCGACGTCGGTTCGCGTCGCCTTCGCCTGGAGAATCTTTTCGTGCCTCTTCACCTCGACGTGACTCTGGAAATGGGGACGTTGGAACGCCAGGCTGTAGGAAAAGTTCTGAAGAAGTACTCGCGTCTCGCGCTTCTCGCCTCGCCCGGCGGTGGCAAATCGACCCTGGTCAAGCGCCTCGCTATTGCCTATGCTGATCCTGCGCGAAAGGAGCAGATCTCCGACGACCTGCCGAAGCGCGGTTGGTTGCCTCTCTTTTTCCGCTGCCGCGAGTTGCGCGATCTGGCTCGTGGCTCCTTCGCAGAGTTGCTTGAAGCTCTCTCTCAACATGAGCCTGTGCGCCAGTACGCCGAAGTGTTCCGCGCTCAGGTAGATCGCGCGTTCCTCGAAGGGAGCGTGCTGCTCCTGGTGGATGGGCTCGATGAGATCTCCGACCCCGGCGATCGCGCGGCCTTCGTCTGTACTCTTCGAGCGGCACTTCAAGCCTATCCGAACACGGCATTCGTCGTCACCTCGCGCGAGGCTGGGTTCCGCCACGTAGCGGCGCACCTTGCGTCAGTCTGTACCTGCGCCGTGCTCTCGCCGTTCGAGAAGCAATACGCGAGTTGGCACGCGCAGGAACTTTTTTATTTGGCATACAGCAGGAGATCGCTGGCCTTTTTAGGGGCCGCTATGGGGCAGACTTTCGTGAAGAGGCCGGGAGAGCTATCTTTGCAGAAGGCGCCGATCTTAAGAATACTGTGGACGCGTTGGCGTTGGCGGTTTGGTGGCAAACAGTGGAGACCAAGGAAAGCGACGGTCTTAGCGCAGCAGGTGAGAAGTTCCTTTCTATGCTTGCCGCACCTAGCACTCTCTCTCGCTGCGAAGGGGCCAATGGTATCGAGCGCTTGGCTGCTACATGCTACAAGAGGCAATATAAGGCATTGTCGGCTATCTTTTTGCGCGCGAACGCTCTGCTGAACAATATGTTAGGGGGTCCGCCCGTGGAATGCATTTCGGCTTGCTGCGCCCTGAGTTCTATCGGTATGTTGCGAATAATTCCGGTAAACACAATTTGTCTACCGTTGCTTTTCCGGAAATGGAGAGAGAGCGCCAACGGAGCCATACGTGGCCAGGCAGCGCTGGCACTAGCACATCAACCCCTCGCTACGCGTAAAGATATCTTGTGGGTGTCGCGCGGGGAAGTGAACAATCTTCTCCATTCTTATGGGTACTTAAATGATGCGGAGAAAATCGCCGCACTCGTCTTTGCGTGGTACCTTCAGGCCCTGGATGATGTAGAACTCCGCAGGCGCGCACACGAGTTGCTCAAGAGTGGCCGTGGTCCCTCCGACACTGCGCTTGAAGAACTCGTTAAGAAACTTGAGGTAGATACCGTGTCTCTTGGCGAGTAAGTTGTTAAGGGCTGGGGAACGGTGGCTTCAGGTGGTGGGGTTGGCGTGAGCGCCAAGACAGGGAGCCTCTGCAGACGATCTAAATAGGGTGTGCCACATCCAGCAGGCGATCGCGCCGCGCGCCCCGGCGATCCTCCTCGTCCTCGCCGCCGCCACCAAAGACCCGACGGCCACGCCCCGTACCGCCTTCGACGCCTGCCCGCGCCGATCGTGACCTACCTCCCGTCCGTCAACCCGCGGGCCCCGCCCTTCGCGCGTTGCCCCGGCCGGTCCGCACGCCCCGTACCTACAGTCGGAGCGCAGCCGTTTCTACGAAAAGGCCCTGGCCCAGCTCGCCGCCGGCGGCCGGCTCTTCCCCTGCCGCCGGTCGCGCCGCGACCTGGAGCGCCTGGCCTCGGCCCCCCACGGCGCGGAAGGACTCCCCCCCTACCCGGCCGACTTTCGGCCCCGCCACCTGGAGCCCGACTGGTACGAGCAGCTGGCCTGGGCGGAGCACCCCGACGCCGCCCTCCGCTTCCTCGTCCACGACCGCCCGGTCCGCTTCGTCGACCTGGTGCAGGGACTGGTAGAGGAGCGGGTCGACCGCGCGGTGGGCGATTTCGTCCTCAAGCGCCGGGACGGCCTCTACGCCTACCAGCTGGCGGTGGTGGTCGACGATCTCGCCATGGAGATCGGCGAAGTGGTGCGCGGCGCCGACCTCCTCGCCTCGACGGCACGGCAGATCCAGCTGATCGAGGCCCTGGGCGGAGAGGTCCCCACCTACGCCCACCTGCCGCTGGCGGTGGGGGAGGGAGGCGAGAAGCTCTCGAAGCAGGCCGCCGGCCTCACCCTGCGATCGCTGCGCGAAGCGGGGGGTCCACCCCGAGGCCCTGACCGGCCATCTCGCCTTCTCCTTAGGCCTCCTCGACCGCCCGGAGCCCTGCCGGCCGGCGGAGTTGGTTGCCGGCTTCGCCTGGGAGCGGGTACGGCGGGAGGATTGGAGGGTGCCGGGGGATCTCCCGGCGCGGCTCAGGCCGACTTGAGCTGGCGCGGCAGCGTGAGCAGCACCGCGAAGTCCCGCACCTCGATCCCGACCTCGCGTCCCGTCGCCTCGCGCACCAGGCGCACGATGCGCCGGATGCCGGTGCCGGCGCGGGTGACCAGCCCGGCGTCCGAGAGACGGGCGTAGATCCAGGGATTGCGGACGACGTGCGCGCCGGAGCGCATCGCCTCGGCGTCGACCCCATTGGGCGGGCGGCCCGGGGTGTGGAGCTCGATCCGATCGTCGAAGACGAAGAGGCGAATCGGGCCGCGGATGGTGTAATCGCGATGGGCCACGGCGTTGACGACGGCTTCGCGTAGCGCCTCCTTGGGCAGCTCCGGCCGCGGCTCGGGAGCGAAACCGTGGATGACGTGCGGCACCGGCAGGTGAAGATCGAGGAAGCGCTCCGCCTGGTCGATCACCTCGGGTCGAAGGAGCTGTCCGTCCCGGCGAATCGGGCCGCGTTGATCTGCGCGTACGGGAGATGCTGCTGCGGTTTGCGGCCGAAGAGGAGGAGGCCGGCCAGGGTCGGGTGGCCGTTCGTGATCAGGTACCAGTTGGCCAGCAGCCGCTCCGGGTCGTCGCCCCGCAGATACGCCTGCCCGGTCTCCGCGAGGTAGCTCTCGAAAGCGGCGAGGTCGAGGTCCTGGAGGGAGAGGCGGGGGAAGGGCGTCTCGTCATAGTAGAGGCTCTCGGTCGCCTGGAAGAGCCGGAGCAGCTCTTCCCGGGAGGCCTGCCGGCGGCCGGAGCTGGTGCGCACGTAGTAGACGCCGCGGTTGGTCCGGTACGGGCGCATGTCGCCTTTGGGCACTCGGACCACGACGACCATCCGGCCGTCCACGGATCGCAGAGTTTCCTGAAGGACCGTGATCGGTGGCTCACAGTTGTTCGCCGCGACGTTGTCCACGTCCCGGGCCACGCGATCGGAATCTCCGACCCCCTCGATCTCTCCCCGGTCGTTCACGCCGAGGTACAATTCGCCGCCGTCTGTGTTGGCAAACGCGACGAGGCCCGCCGCCAGGTCGTCGGGATGCACCGGCCACATCTTGAGCTCGTGTGGAGATTCTCCTGCGAGGAGATCGGCGTATTCCATCGCGGAGACGGTAACAGCCGGCGGAGCCGGGGACAATAGCACCGGCGCCCCTGCCCCTACATGCCCTCCACCGTCGGCAGCGGGAGCGTCCCGGATCTCCGGGAGCTTCCGAAATCTCTCCGGACACTGCCAAAACCCCTCCGGGCGTTTCCGGACACTCTCTGCGAGCTTCCGAAATCTCTCCGGACCCTTCCAGGAGCCCTCGGGACCTTTCCGGAGCCTCTCCGGGCACTTCCGAAAATCCTCCAGCTCCTTCCAGACCCTCTCCGGGCGCTTCCCAAAACCCTCCGGACACTTCCAAAATCTCTCCGGGAGCTTCCAAAGACTCTCCGGACGTTTCCGGACGCGTGGGAAGTCTTCCCGGAGGCATGGAAAGTAACTTTCCATGGATGGAAAGTCGACCCGCACGCATCAGAAGTCGACCCGGAGAGGTTGTAAGTCGATCCGGAGGCGTCAGAAGTCGACCCGGAGAGATGGAAAGTCGACCTGGAGGCGTCAGAAGTCGACCTGGAGAGGTTGTAAGTCGAGCCGGAGACATCAGAAGTCGACCCGGAGAGTTTTTCCACCGACTTCCAGGGGTTTTGGCGACCCGTACCGGGTTTTTCGAGCCGGTCGGACGCGAATCCGTCCTCTCCAGAGGTCATCTCGGCGACCTTCTTGGGCCTGGCCTGATGCGGACGCTACGCTTCGACATCCTATAGAATCGACTGAAATTCATCCAGGCAAGCGGCTGCCCCTCCCCGGGGAGCCGGGGGCCGGTCCTTTAGGGAGAGACCTCGATGCCCGAGAAGAACCCCATCGTCCGCTGTGCCATCCACCCCGCCGTCGGCGTCGCCCGGGTCGGCAACGCCCCGGCGGACGAGTACTACCTGGCGCCGGAGATCCCCGGCCGGGCCGCCGATCCCGGGCCGCAGGGCTTCAAGAACGCCAAGGGCGAGGTGAGGAAGGAGGCCTGCCGCTTCCGCGTCTACGGCTACGACGCCCGGGGCAAGGTGGTCCGGGAGATCACGGCCGCCGACGCCGACGTCGCGGAGATCACCTGGGAGGTCCACCTCGCGAACCGCAAGGCGGCCTGGTACAAGTTCGCCAACGCCATGGACCTGAAGCAGTACGCCCTGCCCACCACCTTCCGGAACGGCACGGTGGCAGGTGGCCTGCGCCAGGCCCTGGTGATCGACCCGGGCGCCATCGAGATCTCCGGCCGCCGCACCAAGGGGCCGCACTACCGCTTCGACCAGGGCTTCATCCGCTTCGGCGAAGGCGGCCCGATCCAGGTGCCTTTGGGCGAGCTGCGGACCGACGAGAAGGGGCGGCTGCTCGTCCTCGGCGGCACCGGCCACTCGGCCTCCGCCACCAACCAGCCGGCGGTGACCTTCGCCAACAACGAGGGCTGGTACGACGACGTGTCCGACGGCCCGGTGCGGGCGACGGTGAAGCTCAAAGGGGCGGGAGGCGCGAAGATGGTCGCCGAGCCGGCCATGGTGGCGGTGACGCCGCCCAACTTCGGCCCCGGCCTCCACGGCGTCGTCACCCTCTGGGACGTCATCTACGACCTCTACCGGCGCCAGGGCTGGCTCGAAGCGCCGCCCGAGGTCCGCTTCTGGTCGGACGTCTATCCCATCTTCGAGCGCATGGTGCAATCCCAGTGGGTCAACCTCGGCGCCTACCTCCTCTTCGGCCCCGGCTCTCCGGGCGACCTGCTGGCCCCCGATATCCTGAAGAAGCTGGCGGACCCGAGCCCCGCCGCCCGGCCGGAGCGCGAGCGGGTGTTCCGCATGTTCCGCCAGCCGCCGCCGCCCTGGGACGCGCCGGGGAAGCGCGCCCACCTGCCGCCGCCCCAGCCCTCCCTCCTGCCGCCCTTCTATGGCGACGGCATCGGCGAGTACAACGACATCGCAATCGACGAGCTGGCCCTGACCCAGACCCAGTACGAGCGGCTGGAGCGCTGGGCGCAGGGCGACTTCCAGAGCGGCCGGCCACCGCGGCCCAAGGCGCTGGACGAGCTCTCTCCCGAAGAGCAGGTGCGCGCCCTCGACCGGGCGCCTCTGGAGGACTGCCTGGGCGGTCCCTTCCATCCCGGCATCGAGCTGACCTGGCCGATGCGGGTTCCCAGGATGTGGCGGCCGCCGGCCGAAGCCTCGGGCCTTCTCTTCCGGCTGAACATCCTGCCGCCGGAAGAGTCGCCGCGCGACGACTTCGGTCCCGTGCTCACCCCCGACCACTGCCTGGGGCCGGACGGGCCGCTCACCGCCAGCGGCCCGGGCACCCTCACCCGCTGGCTCGGCATCCCCTGGCAGACCGACGAGGCGAGCTGCCTCGCCGGGTACGACTTCTCGACCTATCTCCCGCTCCCCTCCTTCTGGGCGGCGCGGGTGCCCAACGACGTGCTCTCCCAGCAGGCCTTCGAGCAGGCGACGGAGCGCGGCCTGCCCTACGTGCAGCGGTTGAAGAACCTGGCGCACCGCCAGTTCTGGCTGCGCGACCTCCAGGGCTCGGGCTACCAGGCGCGCATCAACAACATGGTCAAGGAATGGAGCCTCCTGGGGATCGTCGCCGAGCACCCGGCGCCCAAGGCGGGGAAGCCCGAGGCGGGGTTTCCCGGCCGCTACTGGGTCGAAACCGACCGCGACCGCTCGTTCAGCGACGCGGATCCAACCTGGAAGCAGCTCCTGATGGTCGAGGGGGCGGAGCCCAGGACCGAGCTGCTCAAGGTGGCGGCGACGCCGCTCCTCACGCTCGCCGCGGAACGCGAGGAGCGGCCCTCCGAGGTCGTCCACCCGCGGCGGCGGCGGCTGCGCCAGGACGAGCGCTAGGTCCGGATGGAGCCGAAGGTCGCGACCGTGGCGATCGCCGGCGGTGGCCCGGCCGGCGCGGTGGCCGCCCTCGTCCTCGCCCGGCGCGGCGTGCGGGCGGTGGTGCTGGAGGCCCGCGCCGGGCCGACGCTCCAGGTGGGGGAGACCCTGCCACCGAGCGTCGCACCGCTCCTCCGCCACCTGGGCCTCGAAGCCTTTCTGGAAGAGGATGGCCACCTGCGCTCCCAGGGGAACCGCTCCCACTGGGGATCGGAGCAGGCCGCGGAGAGCCCCTTCCTCGCCAACCCCTACGGCGCCGGCTGGCACGTCGACCGGCGCCGTTTCGCGGCGCGCCTGGCGGAAGTGGCCCAGGAGGCCGGCGCGGAGTGGCGCTGGGGCTGCCGGGTCGAGAGCTGCGTCGCCAACGGGCCGGGATGGCGGCTCGAGGTGGTCAGCGCGAACGGGCCGCCTGAGACCCTGCCCGAGACGCTGAACGTCGATTTCGTCGCCGACGCGACCGGCCGAGCCGCCAGCCTCGCCCGCCGGCTCGGCGCTCACCGAGTACGGTACGATCGGCTGGTGGGCCTCTCGGCCCTCCTCGAGAGCCCCACCCCCGCGGCCGACACCTTCACCCTCGTCGAGGCCATGCCGGAGGGCTGGTGGTACTCCGCCCTCTTGGCCGACGGCCGACTCGCCGTGGCGTTTCTCTCGGACGGAGATCTCCTCGACCGCTCCCTCGTCGGCCCCACTCCCGACCCGGGCCTACGCCCCCTACCTCGATCTCCTGCGCGAGCACTACGCCCTGGAGCGCCGCTGGCCTGCAGCTCCCTTCTGGCGCCGCCGGCACGAGCCGGGGTTTGGGGTGGAGACGGTGTGAGACGGTGGCAGGCCTTGCGCGCCGTCACTTGCGAAAGAAGCGAGCCAGCCGAGAGCGCAGGCCCGCACGCGGCTCCTCCCTCTGGGCGAGAGCGGCTACAATGGCCCGGGACCGATCTCCGAGACAGAAAGGGTATTCCATTGGCTGCTACGAAAAACCGATTGTGGCCGCTCCTCGCCACCGCGCTCACCCTCGCCGGGCCGTTCACTCCTGCCGCCAATGCCGCCAATCCCGAGCGCTTCTCCGGCGAGACCACCAACGTCGTCGCCATCGAGGTGCCGGTCGAGGTGGTCCGGGGCGGCGAGCCGGTGCGCGGGTTGACCGCTGCCGACTTCGAGGTCTCCGAGGGGCGCCGGAAGCTCAAGATCACCGGTTTCGACGTCATCGACCTGAAGAGCGCCCCGACTCCGCCGGGGGCTCCGGCCCCGGCGCCGCTCCCGGTCGCCGCGCGGCGGCACTTCCTCCTCCTCTTCGATCTCTCCTTCTCCGAGCCCAGCTCTGTCTTGAAGGCGCGGCACGCGGCGGCGGACCTGGTCGCCAGGTCGCTCCATCCCACGGACCTGGTGGCCGTCGCCACCTACAGCGTCAACCAGGGGCCGCGGCTGGTCCTCGGCTTCACCACCGACCGCCGGCAGATCGCCCTCGCCATCGATACCCTCGGGGTGGCCAACCCGCTCGAGCGGACGAGCGCGGCGGACCCCCTGCGCCTGGTCTATGAAGCGGAGGAGAGCCAGTTCACCGCCCACGAGCAGCTCAACCCGCAGGGCGGCCGGACGGAGATCAAGCTCCTCGAGCGGGGCGAGCTGCTGGACACCCTGAAGACCCTCTCCCAGTCGGCGCAGCAGCAGGACCGGCAGAACCAGATCGATCGCGTGATCTCGCTCTCCCGATCGCTCGCCGACCTCGCCCGGATGATGGCGACGGTGGGCGGCCGGAAGTACGTCCTCTATCTCTCGGAGGGGTTCGACAGCTCGCTTTTGACCGGCACTCTCAACCAGGAGGACGTGCAGCAGAACAACGCCATGCTGGAGACCGACCCGGTGCTCACCCTGACCGAGGGGAGGAACGGCGACACCCGGACGCTCAACCGCATGGAGAGGATGTTCGACCAGTTCCGCCGCGCCGACTGCGTGATCCAGGCGATCGACATCGGCGGCCTGCGCGGCTCGGGCGACCTGGGCTACACCCGGCCGAACGGCCAGGAGGCGCTCTTCACCATGGCCAAAGAGACCGGAGGCGAGCTGTTCGAGAACTGGAACGACCTCGGTGCCGCCATGGGCAAGATGCTCGACCGGACGAGCGTCACCTACGTCCTCACCCTGCAGCCGGACGACCTGAAGCTCGACGGCGCGTACCACAAGCTCAACGTCGGTCTGAAGAACGCCCCGCGCGGCACCCGGGTGGTGGCGAAGCCCGGGTTCTATGCCCCGCGCCCGTTCGCCCAGCGGAACCCGCTGGAGCGGGCGCTCGACGCGGCGGACGCCATCGTCGGCGGCGCTGAGGGGGGGACGATTTCCACCGCCGTCCTCGCCGCCCCCTTCCACCTGGCCGCCGGCCCCATGGCCTACGTGCCGGTGCTGATCGAGGTGGACGGCAAGGGCCTCCTCGCCAACCTGGAAGGGACCGTGGCCCCGGCCGAGATCTATGCCTACGCCCTGGACGCCTCGGGCGGCGTCCGCGACTTCTTCTCGCAGACGCTCAACCTGGACCTCGGGAAGATCGGGCCGCAGCTCCGGGCGGGCGGTCTCAAGTTCTTCGGCCACCTGGACCTGCCGCCGGGCGAGTACTCGGTGCGGGTGCTGGTCCGGAACGGCAGGACCGGGGCGTACGGCCTCAAGGTGACGCCGGTCGAGGTCCCCGCCTTCGCCCAAGGCCCCTTCCTTCTTCCTCCCTTCTTCCCCGAGCCGCCGGGCAAGTGGCTGATGACCCGCGAGGCGCCGCGCGGCAAGACGGCGGAGAACCCACCCTACCCCTTCCTCCTGCAGGAAGAGCCCTACATCCCCGCCTCCCGGCCGGTGCTCGGGGCCGGCCAGGACGCCAGGGTCGCCCTGGTCGTCTACAACCTGGGCGCGGGCGAGGTGAAAGCCGCGGCGCGAGTGCTGGGGGCCGACGGTAAGGAGGTGCAGGCCGCCGAGCTCGAGGTGACCGACCGGGAGCGCGGCGGCGCGGCCGCCCCGGACCGGCTGACCGCGAGCCTCCACGCGCTACGGCTCCAGCCGGGGGAGTACCAGCTCCAGGTGACCCTGACCGACGGCGGTGGGGGCCGGGAGACGAGCGCGATCCCGTTCGTGGTGGAAAAACCTGCTCGTCCCGCCGCTGCGCAGTAGGTCGGGGTCAGGTCGGGAAGATCGGGACAGGGGTATTGATCCCAATCCCTGCCGAGCGTATCCTTAGGCACTTTTTGCTGGAGGCCCTGCACGCATGGATCGCTCCCCGGTACCGGCCGCGGCCGACGTCGACCGCCATTTCCAGAAGCCTGTCTTCTCCCGGAGGCTCCGCCTCCTCGGTATCCTCCTCCTCCTGGCCGCTGGAACCCGCCTGGACACCCGGGTCTTCGCCGCGCCCGCGCCCACTGCGGTCCCGGCGCTCGCGGCGTCCGACCTCCAGGGGCTGTCGCCCCAGGTGCTTGCGGCCGCGCTCGACGCGGTCGCCTGCGCCCGCACCCAGGGCATCGGCGGGCGCGAGGACCTCCTGACCCTCATCGACTACTCCCTCCCCTCGACCGAGCCGCGGCTCTGGGTGCTCGACCTGGCGCATGGCAAGGTGCTCTTCCATGAGATCGTGGCCCATGGACAGGGGAGCGGCGAGAACCGCGCCACCCGCTTCTCGAATGCCGAAGGCAGTCTGCAGACCAGCCTCGGCCTGTTCAAGACCGGCGGCACCTACGAGGGGAAGAACGGCTACTCGTTGAAGCTCCTGGGCCTCGACCCGGGGATCAACGACCGCGCAGAGGAGCGCAAGATCGTCATGCACGGGGCCTGGTACGTCAGCCCCGAGCAGATCCGGCGCTACGGCCGGCTCGGCCGCAGCTGGGGCTGCCCGGCCCTCTCCCAGGCCAGTGCGCACCCGGTCATCGACACGATCAAAGGCGGCTCCTTCGTCTTCGCCTACGCCGCCGACCCGGCCTGGCGCCAGGCCTCGTCCTCCCGGCGCTGCACGCCGGGCACGCCGGGGATGCCGGCGACGCCGGTGATAGCCGCGGTGGCCACCGGCTCGCGTTGAGAGCGTCGACTCTTTCCCCTTCGCAGCCGTCGGATCTGGACCTCCCTCCCGGTGCCGACCGGGAGATGTTTTCTATTAGCGCGCAAGCTCTGTTATAATTTCGACTGAAATTCTTCATCACCGGGGTCGGCAAGGCCCCTGGCCGCCGGAGCCGCGGTCCTTCGGGGCGCGCTCGTGGAAGGAGCGCGATGAGTCGGGATGTCTTACAGAGTGGTCGTGAGCTCGTCGAGCTGGCGCTCCAGGGGGCCGGCTGGAGCCGGGAGGCGCCGTTCGAGATCGCTCCGGGCCGGGTGAATCTGACCGGCGGGGCGATGTACGACGCCGGGCAGCGCATCGTCGCCGACGCGCTGCTGCGCCAGGGGAGGATGCCGCTCGCCGTCCTCGCGCTCACCGGGCCGGAGGAGGCGGCGGCCGGCGGGGAACGGGCCTCGGCCCAGGCCCTGCGCCTCGGCCTGCGCTTCTCGCTGGCGAGCGATGGCCGCCGGCACGTTCTCACCGACAACCGGACCGGCGAGCACGAGCCGTCCGACGTCCTGCCGGGCCCCGAGGATCTCCTGCGCCGGCTCGGCCACGATCCCGGCGGCGCCGCCTGGCGCCGGTGGCGCCCGGTCTTCGACGCACCCTGGCAGACGGACTCCGGCCGGCCGGTCCGGCCTTACCAGGAGATGGCGATCGGTGAGGCGCTCTCCCGTTTCGCCCGGGGGGAGCGACGCGTCCTCCTCCTCCTGGCGAGCGGCACCGGCAAGACCTTCACCGCCCTCCAGCTGGTCGCCAAGCTCTTCGCCGGCGGCGTCCTGCCGCATGGCCGGGTGCTCTATCTCACCGACCGCGCCCGCTTGAAGGAGCAGGCCTGGCAGGCCTTCGCCGCCTTCGGCGCCGAGCGCACGGTCCTCGACCGGGAGACGATCGCCCGCGGCGAGCCCGTGGCCGGCAAGGTCGCGTTCGCCAACTATCAGGACCTGGAGGAGCTCCACCAGGGGCGGAAGCTCTACGCGCGCCTTCCCCCGGATACCTTCGACCTCGTCGTCGTCGACGAGTGCTACCGCTCGGGGTTCGGCGACTGGTTCGGCGTCCTCCAGCACTTCGGCGACGCCTTCCAGCTGGGCTTGACGGCCACGCCGCCGGAGCTCGACCGGCGGGGTCGCCGGCTCTCCCCGGAGGAGCTCTGCCGTGACACCTTCGTCTACTTCACCGGCAGCGAGGACGGGCTGCCCGCCTATCTCTATACCCTGAAGCAGGCGATCGAGGACGGGTATGCCGTCCCCTATCTGCTGGAGGAACGGATCCACGACCTCGACGACACGGGCTTCACGGGACCCGATGGCCGACGCTATGCCACCCGGAGCTTCGAGCGCGACCTCCGGCTCCCCGACCAGACCCGGCGGGTCGCCGAGGATCTCTGGCAGGTGCTGGGCCGCTACCAGCTGCGCGAGGAAAAGTCGATCATCTTCTGCGTCGACGACACCCATGCCGCCCTGATGGCCGCCGAGCTCCGCCGGCTGAGCGGCGATCCCGGCTATGCCGCCCTGGTGACCCGGACCGAGCGCGAGGCGCCCCGCGTGGAACGCGGTTTCGCGACGGTGGGGCCGGCCCGGCCGCGGGTCGCGGTTACCGTCGACCTCCTGGCGGCCGGCTTCGACGCTCCCGACGTCCGCAGCGTCGTCCTCGTCCGGCCGCTGCGCAGCTTCAGCCTCTACAAGCAGATGAAAGGACGCGCCACCCGCCTCTGCGCGGCGATCGACAAGCGCTATTGCACGGTTTTCGACTACGTCGGCGCGACGCAGCTGGAGGATGGCGAGTTCGACGGCGAACCGGCCGACCGGCAGCAGCGATCCCCACGCCAGAAGGTGCCGGGGGAGCCGGTCGCGACGTCGGTCGGAGACGGCGTCACCGTCCTCGTCGCCCACCAGGAACTCTACGTCTGCCTGGCGAGCGGCCGGAAGGTCCCGTTCGACGTCTATCTCGAACACTGCCAGGAGGTGGTGCGGGCTCTCGCTCCGGCGAGCCTGCCCGATCTCCTGCGGGTCTGGAGGCACCCGGTCACCCGCCGCGACCTCCGCTTCGCGCTCCAGGAAAAGGACGTCCACGTCGCCGCGCTGCGCCACCTCCTCGAACTGGCGGAGACGGACGACGTCGACATCCTGGCGAAGCTGGGCTTCGACCTCGTGCGGGTGCCGAGCCGGCCCGACCGGGTGGCCCGGTTCTGGGACCAGGAGGATGGCTGGCTGCTGGCGCGGGTGGGGGAGCAGGGGCAGCCCGATGGCGAGCGGCAGAAGTGCCGGTTCTGGCAGGCCTGCCTGGACCATTACGCCTTCCACGGCATCGACGAGCTCGAGCAGGGCGCGACCTACAGCACGCCGGAGTTCACCCGCCCGTTCGGAAGCTTCAGCCGCCTGTTGGAACGCTACGGCGGACCTGCCGCCCTGAAGGACGATCTCGAAGCGGTCAAGGAGCACCTCTACGTCCCGCTGGTGGCGTGAGCGGACCTCGCCCATGGCAACCCGGCAGATGACCCCGGCCCTGGCCGCGGACCGCGCCACGGTCCCCGAGCTGCCGGCGTGGGTGCTCTCCGACCCGCCGCGCGGCGGCGCGGCCTCCCCGCTGGCGACGGTGATGGCGCCTCTGGCGGGCCTCCTGGTGCTGCGCTGGACCGCCTTCCTGGAGGCCGAGGAGGAGGCGGTGGCCGCCTTCGACGACCGGCCGTTCACGCCGGTCCTGCCCGCCGCCCTGCGCCGGCCGACCTGGGGCGAGCGCGCGGCGCCGGCGGGCCGGTTCGTGGCCGGCCTGGAGCTCTGGACGCCGCACCAGGGCGCGGCCCTCGGCCGCCACGCCGGCCTGGTGGTACCGCTGGTCCGGAAGAGCGCCCAGGAGGCACCGGAGATCTTCGCGGCGCTCCTCGCCTGGGTCGCGGGGCTGGACTTCGAGACCGCCCAGGGGCGCGCCGCCGCTGCCGCCGCCTTCGAACGGCTCCTCGCCCGCGGGCTCGAAACGCAGGGCCGCTCTTGCGGCGAGCTCCTCACCCCGGGACCGGTCGCCGAGCTGATGGTGGAGATCGCCGACCCGCGGCCCGGCGACCAGGTCTACGATCCCTGCTGCGGTATCGGCGGGCTGCTCATGGCCGCTGCCCGCCGGCTGGAGAGCGCGGTGGCCCACCAGGGGCCCGGGGGCGAGCGGGATCTCCGTCAGCAGGGCCTCTTCGGAGTCGAGATCGATCCCGCTGCCGTCGCCATCGCCCTCGCTCGCCTGGCGCTGGCCGGGTTCGAGAACCTGGGATTGGCCAGGGGCGATGCGCTGGAGCGGGCGCTGCCGGAGCCGGCCGGGAGCGGCGAGGCTCCCGGGTTCGACTGCATCCTGGCGGCGCCGCCCTGGAGCGGCCGGATCGGCGCCGCCGTCCGTCCTTACCCGGTGCCCGGCGGCGGCATCGAGAACCTCTTCCTGCAGCACGCGATGGCCCACCTGCGGCCCGGCGGGCGGGCGGTTCTCGCGCTCTCCCAGGGGAGTCTCTTCCGCCTGGGCGCCGACCGCGAGGTGCGCAGGACCCTCCTCTCGGAGCTTCGGGTCGAGGGCGTCTTCGCCCTGCCGGAGGGCGCTCTCGCTCCCTGCACTCTGCTCCCCGCGAGCCTCGTCCTCTTCCGCCGCGCGGCGCCGCGGCACCACGTCCGCTTCGTCCGCGTGCCGAAGAACGCCACCCTTCCCGGCGATCTGCCGGCCCTCCTCGCCGAGGCGGGCGAGCGGCCCGAGGAGCGGGTCCCCGACGCGGAGGTCTGGGACGTGCCGGTGGCCAGCCTGGCGGCGCGCGACTACGAGCTCCTCGACAAGCGCACCGGCGCCCTGGAGCTGGAGTCGGCCCTGGCGCGCCTCACCTCGGCCGACCCCCGCCTGCGGCTGGTCCCGCTCGACGGTCTGGCCGAGGTGTTCCCGGGCGCCTCCGGCTGCCCACTGCTCGGCGGGGACCTCCTGATGGCGACCTCGGGGATGGCGGGGGAGGTTGGAACCGTCGTGGAAGCGCACCTGGGGCACCTGGCCGCCGCCGCCGGCGACCTCGCGGTGATCCGGCCACGGGCGGAAGTGACCGCCGCCTTCCTCGCGGCGCTGCTGGGCTCGCCCGGCTACCGGGAGTGGATCGCCGGCCATGCCAGCGGCTCGGCTCTCCAGCACCTCTCGCTTCAGGTCCTGCGCCGGCTGGTGGTGCCGGTGCCGCCGGTGCCGGTGCAGGCCGCCGTCCTGCGCCAGCTGGCGGGAGGCGGGGACGCCCTCGCCCTGCTTCTGCGGTCCACGATCGGGGGAGGCACGGACCCCCTCGGCGCCTGGTTGGAGCAGCCCGTCTTCCTCGTCCTGCTGCGCGAGTCGCCGGCCTCTCTGGACGCGGCGAAGACGCTCTCGGCGGTGGGCCGTACGCTCCTGCAGCTGCGCTCGCTCCCCAACCCGACCGCTCTGCGGTGGCGGACCGCCGCCGTCGAGCTGGGGACGGTTTTGGCCGGTCTCGATCTCCTGCCGGAGGGAGCGCCGCGGCTCGCCGTCCTCGAGCTGGCACGCGGCCGCTCGGCGGCAGTGCGGCAAAGCCTGGCGACCGACGCCAGCCCGGCGGGCTCGCGTCTCCGCCTTCTCCTCGCCGGGCTCGAACGCCTCCTCGACGAAGCCGTCGGTACCCTTTTGAGGCCGGTCTCGATCGACCTCTCCGCCGCGCCCGCGGAAGTCGTCGTCGGCGTCCCCACCGAGGTCCGGCTCCAGCTGCGCAATTCGACTCTCGTCGGCCTGCGCTCCCTCCTGCTCGCCACCGAGCCGAACGTCGGGACGGGGAGCACCGGCTACCTGGCGGAAGGGGCGAGCGCCATCGTGCCGGTCACCGTGGTGGCGAGCGACGCCGGCCTGCCCTTCGAGATCGCGCTCCGCTGGGAGGCGGTGCGGTTGGACGGCGCGCCAGCCCGCGGCGAGGCACGGCTGGAGCTCGCCGTCCGCTCCACCCGCGAGGCGGTGCGCGCCCGTGACCTGGGACCCAGCCCCTACATCGTCGGCAATCCGGTGGACCGCGAAGAGATGTTCTATGGCCGCGCCGACGTCCTGGCGCGGATCCGGCGGCAGGTGGGCGCCGCCACCCACGCCAACGTCATCCTCTTAGAAGGCAACCGGCGCACCGGGAAGACCTCGCTCCTCGCCCAGCTGCAGAAGAAAGAGGCCCTGCGCGGCTGGCTCCCCGTCTACTGTTCCTTCCAGGACGCCGAGGGGGACGAGACGCGGACCGGGATCTCGACCCGGAACGTCTACCGCCTGCTGGCGCGGACCGTGGCCTGGACCCTCTTCGACGCCGGAATCCCCACCTGGTTCGCCGGCGCGCCACTGCCGCCGGAAAAACCGCCGGAAAAACCGCCGGGCAAGCGGCCGTGGAAGGTCGAGCTTCGCGCCGCCCTCGACCACGTCTTTGCCGCCGACCACCCCTTCGAGACCTTCGCCGAGTACCTCGAAGGCGCCCTCGCCGCCGCCCGACCACACCGGCTCCTCCTCCTGCTCGACGAGTTCGACAAGCTCCAGGAGGGGATCGACGCCGGCGTGACCAGCCCCCAGGTGCCGGAGAACCTCCGTCACCTCCTGCAGCACCAGGCGGGGCTCTCGGCGATCCTCTCCGGCTCGCGCCGCCTGAAGCACCTGCGTGAGGAGTCCTGGTCCGCCCTCTTCGGCCTCGGCTATCGGATCGGCCTCGGCGCCCTGCCGTTCGCGGACGCCTGCCGGCTGGTGACCGAGCCGGTCGCCGACCGCCTGCACTATCTGCCCAACGCCCGCGCCCGGCTGGTCGAGCTCTGCGCCAGCCAGCCGTTCCTCGTCCAGTCGCTCGCCAACCGCGTCTTCGAGTGGGCCGCGGAGTCGGGGGAACGGACGATCACCACCGGGGTGGTCGACGAGAACGCCGCCGTCATGGTGCAGGACAACGAGCACTTCCAGACCCTCTGGGACTCGGCGCGGACCGCCCGTCGGCGCCTGGTGCTCGCCCTCTGCCAGCGCCTGACCGCAGGGCCGGACGCGGTGAGCCTCGATCTGCTGCTCGGCCGGCTGGCGGCCTATGGCGTTCGCGTCCCGCGGCCGAGCCTCCTGGGCGACGACGTCGAGCACCTGCGCGAGTTGGAGATCATCGACCTCGACAAGAGCTACCGCGGCGGTACCTACCGCATCACCGTCCCCCTCCTCGGCATGTGGATCGCGGCCTCGGTCGACTTCGACGACGTCGTCACCCGCGCCCGGGAGGAGGCGGAGGAGACCCCATCGTGAGACACCCCTACCAGGTCCTGGGCGCCACCGTTCCCCTCCTCCTGGGGCGGCGGCGCCTGCTCGACCAGCTGGAGCATCATCTCCTGAAGCCCTCTCCCGAGCACGTGCAGGTCGTCGGCCCGACCCTCTACGGCAAATCCGTGCTCCTGCACCACCTGGCCGAGCGGCACCGGGCGGGCTCGCCCCGCTACCTGACGACCGCCTACGCCGACCTGCGCCATGCCCCGCCGGCCCGGGACGCCGACTTCCGTCGCCGCCTGGCGGAGCTGGTGCGCAGCGCCCTCGCCGCGCCGCGGCCCGCCCTCGCCGAGGCCCTGGACTTGGACGACGCCGGGATCCACGAGCTGTTGGACCTGGTCCTCGAGGAGCTGGCGCGGGAGGGCGTCTGCCTCCTCGTCGTGCTCGACGGCTTCGACCACGTCCTCGCCGGCACGGGACTGACCCGCAACCTCTGGGACCAGCTCCGCGCCCTCGCCCAGAAGCGGAGCCTGCGGCTGGTCACCGGCAGCCGCCGCCCGCTGCGCGAGCTGTGCAAGAGCGAGGAGTCGCGCACCTCTGACTTCTGGGAGATCTTCTACGACACCCCGGTCGCCGTCGGGCCGTTCGCAGAGGCCGACTGGGACGACCTCCTGGCGCCGTTCGCGGCGAGCGGGATCGCCGTCGACGTCGCCGCCCGCGAAGCGCTGGCCGCCTGGTCCGGCGGGGTGCCGGTCCTCGCCGCCGCGCTGCTCGAGGCCCAGGCCGACTGCGAGGATCGGGACGGTCCGACCGTGAACGGCCCCGCGGTCGACGCCATCGCCACGGCGGTGCTCGCCGAGCGCCGGTTGCTCCTCGCGGCACTCTGGGACGACTGCGGGGTCGAGCTGCAGGGCGACCTCGCGGAGCTCGCCACCCACGAGGGCAAGGGGATCCCGTCCGCGGATCTCACCGCCGCCCGGCAGCGCCGGCTCGCGGCGCGAGGCTTCAGCGGCGTCTGCGGCGGCCGGATTCACTCCGCCTGCCGGCTCCTGGCGCGCTATGCCCTGGAGCAGGCGCCGTCCGTCGCCGACCTCACGCGGCTCTTCGGCAGCCGGGAGGGGTTCGAGAGGAACGTCCGGAGCCTCCTGGAGCTCCGCCTGGCCCAGGTGGCGACGCCGTCGACCGACCCGGAGCTCCTGCACCCTCTGGAAGCCGCGGTCCGCGAGCTCTCGCCGCACCCCGAGCTCGCGCTCCACTGGGTGCGGGGCATCGCAGGCCGCGCCCTGATCCTGCTCTGGAACGCCGAGCTCGGCCCAGAGCAGAGGTTTCCGGAAGACTGGATCGCCGAATGGAACCGGACGGGCGTGCATCCGCAGTGGCTGGACGGTTCGCGGCGGCTGCCGCGCAAGCTGGGAGCGCAGTGCGGCGCCCTGCGCCTGATCACCGGGGTGGAGCACGTCCGCCCCCTGGCCCGCTTCGCGACCAAGCCGACGGCCCTCTTGATCGACGCCCTCCAGTCGGTCGGCGACTTCGGACAGCACCGCGAGAACTTCCCCGAAAGCCGGGTGACCGCCGGCTTCGCCGCCGCCATGGTCCTGACCGCCATCGAGCTCCTGGACAGCGTGAACGCCGACCTGGCGCGCGGCCGCTGATGACGAATCAGCTGCTCCCGGTTGCGCCTCCGGCCGCCATGCCCTACAATCCACCGCTGCCTCGCCCTGGGGCGCCCCCGTCTTGCCGACGTAGCTCAGTGGTAGAGCAGCTGATTCGTAATCAGCAGGTCATCGGTTCAAATCCGATCGTCGGCTCCAGTTGTAAACTCCAGCAATCGAATCAGTTAAGTCCTCGTCCTAGCCGACCTGACCCAGTCGTTTCTCGTCCCCCGGGGCACGCGGACGGTCTACTTCACGACAGAGCCCGGCGTCCCTATCCCCTTCGGCGCCGACCGCGCTCTTCTGGCGTGGATCACCACCCTAACCTACGACACCGGCTTCGTCACCTTCAGCAACCTGACCGACTTCTTCGACGCCTTCCAGCTCGCCCGCTCGGGCGTCCAGTATCAGCGTTTCGAGCAACGCCTGCAGCGCCTCTTGAGCCTGTCGCTTTCCCTCGTCTTGAAGACGCCGACCGGCGTCGTCCGGCTCAACATGAGGCCCCTCCGAGACCGAGGCCGAGAAGGTCGCCCGCATTCTGGAGAAGCTCGAAAGCCTGTCGGCCGAGGAGGTCGAGCGGATGCTCGCCGAGCGCGGGGTGGGGCCGGAGGGGGGCAGCTTCTGAGCGCGACGGGCGACACCCCGAGTTTACAGGTGGTGCCCCTGCGGTAAAGACGGCAGGATCTAGGACTTAGGGAAGTTTCACCGTCTCCCGTCACTTCCAGGAAGATTTTTTCGGCAAAAAGCCCTTGACTTCTCCCTGGAGATGACTACCATGTTGCCAATTGGAGCGAGAGGACCGGGGGTGAGAAACCCCCCAGAAGAGAGATGAAGGTGGAGGAGAGCTCCCTTGCAGGGGAGCCCTCCTCCCGGCAACGGTAGTACCCGTAACCGACTACGGAGATCGCCCGGTGTTCTCATGCGGAGGATCCGGGCGTGTCCACGAGAGACAGCTCCGTAGCTTAAACCAAAAGCGAAGGAGAGCCAAATGAGCACCCCGCCCCCGACTCCCACCCCGCCGCCGACGGACAAGAAGAAGGTCAAGCAGCGGGAGACCACGTACGCCGGCAAGCTCGGCGACTGGCAGCGCATCCTGGCGCCGCTCGACGCCAATGCCGCCGACCTGCCCCATTTGGAGATTCCGCGCACCCAGCTCGCGGCACTTCTGGCCCAGGCCGTGGGGATCAAGAAGCAGCAGGCCGCCAGCCGGGCGACCAAGCAGACGGCCTCGGAGCAGCTCCAGACGACGATCATCGAAGGCCAGCGTCTGGCGGCCCTGCTCCGCCAGGCGGTCCGGCAGCACTACGGTCCCGCGTCGCCGAAGCTCACCGAGTTCAACGTGAAGGTGTTCCACGGTCGCGCCAAGACCCCGGCCACCCCGTCGGTGCCCGCGCCCGCCATTGAGCTGTCCACGACCCCGGCGGCCGCCGTCACCACCCCGAAGCCCCCGTCGGATCCCGCCAGCCACTCCTAAGAATGTAGCCGCAGCACTCCGGGGGCGTGCCCACCACGCCCCCGGAGTTTTTTCCTCCTCCCGCTCTCCCTCTCCTCCAGAAGCCCGCTGCCAGCCCGGTCCAACGGATCGTTGGACCGTGTCAACGTGACGTTGTACCTGTACAACGAAGCGTTGGACCAGTACAACGGGTCGTTGAACCAGTACAACGAGTCGTTGCACCGTGTAAACGTGACGTTGTACCTGTACAACGAAGCGTTGGACCAGTACAACG
>Ga0137404_10000706_pt1 | contig 22039 bp, 4 predicted proteins | sample CZOMad2_1_16fung_FD_108285 | JGI IMG/M metagenome (GOLD analysis project Ga0137404, IMG submission 108285) | Vadose zone soil fungal communities from Angelo Coast Range Reserve, California, USA - CZOMad2_1_16fungal (Illumina Assembly) | ecosystem: Environmental > Terrestrial > Soil > Vadose zone... | reverse complement strand
TCCCCAGCTGAAGGAGTTCGGCCTGAAACCGCTGCGGGCGCGCAAGGCGCGCCGGACCACGCCGGCGATGCCGGCGACGAACCCGGCGCCGCCCCCGGTCGAGGTGGGCACCGGCCACGCACCGACCGCGGAGCCCAGGACGACGGCCGTCCGGGAGGGCGTGGGCACGTAGCAGCGGAAGCAAATCGGAGGCGGGGCTCTCCCGCCGCACCTGCGAGGGGGGCCATCCGGCCCCCCTCGTTCCCTTCTCGCCGGGGAGGGCGCCCCAGACGAGGCCGACGCTCACAGATCCGTGGTATCGGCGGCGGTCAGCTTGTCGTTCAACAGGTAATCGTCGCTCAGGTACTTGAGGATGACGCGGCCGATCTGCGGATCGAACCGTTCTTTGACCGGCCGGACCACGACCCCCTCGCGGATGTGCTGGTCGGGCAGGGTGGTCTGGCCGCGGGAGAGCGCGGCGACCCGTTCGAGGGAGAACGGTCCGCGCTCGAGCAGCGGCACGGTGGCGACGCCGTGGCGCGCGCAGAGGGCCAGGAAGTCGTCGTAGTCCAGATAATGCTCGCCGACCAGGACGTCGAAGGCGGCGAAGCCCAGCCCGTCGCGCCGGCCGTAGGAGAGGCTCTGGACGCGGCTGCCGTAGATCTCGCCGTAGAGGATCGCGACCTCATGGCCCTGCTGGCGCAGCTCGTCGAGCAGGTTGCGCACCGGTTCCAGAGTGGCGGGGAACCAGTAGGTGTTGGTGCCCATCGTCTCGGGCTCCGGACGCTTGCGCTGCAGGCCGTGCGAGCCGGCGAGGAGCGTCCCCTCGACCCAGCCGATGCGGGCGTTGGTGCCGTGGATCTTCTCAGTCACCACCACCTCTTCGCCGGACGCCAGGACGTCGGGGAAGTTGCGCAGGTTCTCGATCTCGGTGTAGCGCTGGAAGAGCGGATGGTGGGGCTCGGAATCGCCGGCCGAGAACTTGACCGGCGGTCGGTACTTGCCGATCCCGTAGTGCTCGCGCACGTCGGTCCCCACCGGCCAACTCGGATCGTCGGGCCGCACCACCAGCCCGAAGGAGGGCTCGCCGCGCAGGCGCACCCGGCGGACGACGAGCTCGCGCTCGCCCTCGACGTTGGTGCGCTCGCTCAGGTAGCTCACGACGCCCAGGCGCTCGGCCATCTCCCGCGGCAGGGTGCTGTCGGGCGGGATGAAGACCACCCGCTCGCCGGGCGCGAATTCAGGGCTGCCGTCCTCGCGCTTGCGGATCACCGCCTGCCAGCCCTTGATGCGGGCGAGGAAGAGCCGGTCGGCGTTGGGATGGGGCTGGACGGCTTCGATTTCGACGACGTTGGCGATGACGGACGACATGGGAGCCTCCCTCTCGGGCTCACACTATCGTATCGACCGCCCCTGTGCGAAGGGGGGCCTTCCGGCCCCCCTTTCCGCGCTCCGCCGAGCCTTCCCTCACCCCGCCCGCAAGACCCTGGCCGGATCGACCTGCGTCGCTTTCCGGGCGGGCAGGAAACAGGTCAGGGCGCCGATCGCCAGGAGCACGAGGAGGGCGCCGACCAGGGCCAGGGGGTCCGACGGCTTGACGTCGTAGAGCAGGGCGGCGAGGAGCCGGGTGACCAGGAATTCGGCGAGGAAACCCAGGACGAGCCCGGCGAGCACCGGTCCCATCGCCCGCTTGAAGAGCAGCGAGAGGACGCTCCCGCCGTCGGCCCCCAGGGCCATGCGGATCGCCATCTCCTGGAGCCGCTCGGCGACCGAGAACGACACCGCGGCGCCGATGCCGATGCCGGTGATGGCCAGGGCGAGGGCGGCGAAGAGGGAGAGGAGGATGGCGGTCAGGCGGGTTGGCGCCAGCGCCGTGCTGCGCACCTCCTCCAGGGTCTTGACGTCCGCCACCGGCTGGTCGCGGTCGATCGCCGCCACCGCGCCGCGCAGGTCGGCGAGGAAGGCCGCCGGGTCCGTCCGCGTGCGCACGAAGAGCTGCGTGCCGCCTCCCGGACGCTGCAGGAAGGGCACGTAGAGGGTGGCGCGCGGCGGGGTGGTCAGGTTCTGGTTCCGCACGTCGGTCGCCACCCCGACCACCGTCCGCCATTCCGGCCCGCGCGGCGTATCGATGGCAACCCGACGGCCGAGCGCGCTCTGGTGGGGCCACCACTGCTCCGCCAGGCCTTTGTTGACCACCACCACCGGGGGAGTATGCGCATCGTCCTGCCGGGTGAAGGCACGGCCGTCGAGGAGCGGGATGCCGAGGGTTTTGAAGTAGTCCTCGCTCGCCACGTGGAGCTCGCAGCGCGGCGCCGGTTGGCCGTGCGGCGTGGGCTGGCCCTCCACCTGGAAGGAGGGGGTCAGCAGGTCGGAGTCCCCCATCGGCACGTCGGAGGACACCGCCGCCGAGACGACCCCCGGCAGGGCGGAGAGGTCGGTGAGCAGCCGCTGGTAGAAGGCCGCGACCTGCGGCGGGGCGGGATACTTCGAGAACGGCAGATCGAGAGTCGCGGTCAGCACCTTCTCGGGGCGCAGACCGGGATCGACCTGGATCAGGTGCACCAGGCTGCGGACCATGAGCGCGGCGCCGATCAAGAGGAGGAAGGACATCCCGACCTGGACCGTCACCATGAGGTCGCGGAAGCGGCGCTTGCCGGCGGAGCCGGTGGCGCGGCCCGCCCCCTCTTTCAGGGCGGCGGCCATGTTGTGGCGCAGGGCCTGGGCGGCGGGCAGCCAGCCGGAGGCGAGGCCGACGACCAGGGAGAGGGCCAGCGAGAAGAGGAGCACCAGGGCGTCGATGTGGATGTCGCCGGCGCGCGGGGTGAAGCGCGCCGCGAAGGCGACCAGCACGCGCAGACCCAGGAATGCCAGGAGGCAGCCCAGGGCGCCACCCAGGAGCGCGGTGATCACGCTCTCGGTCAGCAGCTGGCGGATGAGGCGGCCGCGCGAGGCGCCGAGGGCGGCCCGCACGACGACCTCCTTCTCGCGCGACAGGAGCCGGGCGAAGGTCAGGTTGGCGGCGTTGGCGCAGGCGAGGAGGAGGACCAGGCCGACGGTGCCGAAGAGGATCAGGAGGGTCGGGCGGAAACGGCCCACCAGCTCCTCGCGTACCGGCTTCAGGGAGACCGTCATGCCGGCGATGGCCGCCGCCGGATATTCCTTCTGGAGGCGGGAGGCGATGGTCTCGGTGTCGGCCTGCGCCTTCTCCAGGCTCGCCCCGGGCTTGAGCCGGCCCCACAGGCTCACCAGCCGGAAGGTCCGGCTCGCCTTGTTGCTCTCCTTGGAGCGGTAGGGACAGGCCGCGGTGGGCATGAACACCCGGTCCTTGCCGGGATAGGCGGGGAGCGAGGGGAGGACGCCGATGACCAGGATCGGCTTGTCGTTCATCCGCAGGCGCTGGCCGATGATGCCGCGATCGCCGCCGAAGTGGTCGCGCCAGTAATCGTAGGTGAGGATCAGCACCGGATCGGCGCCCACCGCCTCGTCCTCCGGCCGGAAGTCGCGGCCGACGAGCGGCCGGACCCCCAGGTCATGGAAGAAGTTGGACGACACGACGCCGGTCTGCACCCGGTCGGGCTCGCCCTCGCCCAGCAGGTTGAAGGCCATGGAGTGATACTCCAGGACCCCCTCGAGCGTCTTGCTCTGGGCGCGGTAGTCGAGCACCTCCGGGACCGGGAAGCCGAGATCCTCCCCGGCCCCGGCGGAGCTGGCGGCGCTCGGCACGATGTGCACCAGCGCGCCGCCGTGGGAGTAGGGGAGGGGGCGCAGGAGGACGCCTCTGGCGACGCTGAAGATGGCGGTGTTGGCGCCGATCCCCAGGGCGAGGGTCAGCACCGTGACCAGCGTGAAGCCCGGGTGGGCCGCAATCTGGCGAAAGGCCTGTTTCAGATCCTGGATCATCTCTGTCTCCTTCGTCGTTCGTCACCAGGGGCGCCGGCGCGGGGTCAGACCTCGGCGACCTCGGCCAGGGCCTGCTGCTCCGCCAGGATCTCCTGCCGTGGCGGGCGGACCTTGCGGTCGCGGAAGACTTTATCGTAATTGAGGGAGAGTTCCATCGCCACGTCGCCCAGCGGATTCGAGGTCTCGGGGTTGCCGAAGAGGATCTGGCTTCCCCAGATCCCCTGCTGCCGCCGCGAGCTCAAGATGAACCGGATGTACTTCCGGGCACAGGCCAGCCGCTCGCGCCATCCCGCCCACTGGATGTTCTTCCACAGGTAGAGGAAGTTGTAGTTGGCGTAGTCGAGCCTGCAGAGGTAGAAGAGGTAGACCAGCATCGAGTTGATCCGGTAGTAGCGGTTGAGCGCCGCGTCGTAGCGCTGCAAGCGGGAGAGGTCCGGCTCCTTCTGGTCGAGCAGCTCGAGGAGCGGGTCGATCAGGGAGTAGGCGCTGTTGAACGCCACCTGGAGGCCGGTCGAGAAGATCGGATCGATGAAGCCCGCGCTGTCGCCGACGATCACCCAGTGGTCGCCGTAGTAGCGCTTCGAGCGGTAGGAGTAGTCCTTGACGAGACGGAACTTCTCGACCGTCTTCAGGGTCGGGTTCTTCAGGATGTCGCTGATGTAGGGGATGTCGGTGGCATAGTTGTAGAAGATCTCCTCCAGCGACTTGGTCTTCGCCTCTTCCTTGACCGTCTGCTGCGAGAGGACGACGCCCAGGGAGAGGGTGTCCTTGGCGATCGGGATGTACCAGGCCCAGTCGCGCCGGTTCCTGTGCACGCAGAGCTTGAAGTTGAGCTCGTCGTCGGTGTTCTTGATCTCGAAGTCGCCCTTCCACTGGGAGAAGACGGCCATCTTGTTCTCGAGCAGCGGATCGTTGTACCAGTTGTCCTTCAGCTGGTGATTGATCAGGGCTCCCTGGCCCGAGGCGTCGACGATCCACTTGGCATAGGCGGTATGGGTCTCCTCGGAGGGGCCCTTCGAGTAGTCCTTGTACTCGACGCCCACCGCGCGCTCGCCGTCGAAGATCACGCGCTTGACCAGGTGCTCCTCGCGCACGTCGACGCCGTGGCGCCGCGCGGCGTCCAGGAGGACCTTGTCCAGCTTGCCGCGGGCCATCTGGAAAGCCCACTTGCGCTCCGTGTCGCCCTTGTCCTTGGCAAAGTAGGCCTTGAACGTCTTCTCGTGGAGCACGAATTCGAGCCCCTTCTTCTTCACGTCGTTCATGGCGTTGAGCTCGTCCCAGACGCCCAAGTCCTGGAACACGGTGAAGCCGAAGGCGGTGATCGACTCGCCGATGTGGAAGCGGGGGAACTTCTCGCGCTCGAGGACGAGGACCTTGCGCCCCCGCTGGACGAGCTTGGTGCTGACGGTGGTCCCCGCCGGGCCCGCTCCGATGATGATGACGTCGAACTGTTCGCTCATGAGGTCTTCCTTTTCTTAGCTGAGGTTCTTGGTGCCGCAGGCCGCGCGGGCGGCGGTGAGAGCGTCGCATCCGGCTTCGATGCCTTCGAAATAGGGTCGGTCCAGGCCGCGGAGGCGCTGCCCCGGGGGGACGGCCACGGGTCCGGAGGGCCAGTCGCCGGGCGCCAGGTCGGCGGCGAAGCCCAGCTCCGACCAGAGGCGGGCGCCGAAGCCGGGCAGGATGGGGGAGGCGAGCACCGCCAGGGTGGCCGCGGCGGAGAGCTCCAGGGCGGCCGCGGTGCGCCGCTGGGGGACGCCGTAGCGCCAGTGGCTTTCGGCAGCGGCGAAGTCGTGGGCGGCGCGCACCAGGCGGTTGAGCGCCGTCGCCACCCGGTGGGGGGAGAAGGTCGCCTTCTGGTAGGCCTGGGTCGCCGTCCGCACCAGCTCGGAGAGCTCGGCCGCGAACCGTGTCTGGCTCCCGGTCTCGCCGATCCCGCGCTCCGGCGCCGCTCCGCCGTGCTCCTCGCGCAGCTTGCGCCCGAGGTCGAAGAGCCAGGGCTCCCAGCGCCCGGCGAGCTCCCGCACGGTGGTGGCGCGGAAGTCGTCGAGGAGGAAGTTGGTGCGCTCGGCCTCCGGCCGGTCGAGACAGAGGTAGTAGCGCAGGACGTCCACAGGCAGGTGGTCGAGCGCCTCCCTGCCCCAGATGGCGTGCACCCGGCTGGTCGAGAACTTCTGTCCGTCCAGGCGGTAGAACTCGTTGGTGACGAAGGCCGAGGGCAGGCGGATGGCGGGATCGTAGGCCATCATCTCGGCGGTGAAGAGGATGGCGTGGAAGTAGCTGTTGTCGTAGCCGAAGAACTGCACCACCTCGGCGTCGTCGGAGCGCCAGAAGCTCTCCCAGCTCGGGTCCTCTCCCCGGTCGGCCCGCATCTCGGCGGTGGCGGAGAGATAGCCCGGCGCCATCTCGAACCAGGCGTAGATCGTCTGCCCGGGAAAGCCCGGCACGGGCACCGGGATCCCCCAGTCGGCGGGATTGCTGACCGGGATGTCGGGGAGGCCCTGGGCGAGCATGGTGTCGCAGAGGGCCGCCAGGTGGGCGCCCATGTCGGCGCGGGTGAAGTAGTCGGCGAGCCGCTCGGCGTAGGGGGCGAGGGGGAAGAAGAGGCGCTTCACCGGCCGCCGCCCGGCCGGTCCCCCGCAGTGCTTGCAGGTGGCGTCGATCAGGTCGATGCACTGGTTGGGCTGGGCGCACACCTCGCAGACGCTGCCGTCCGAGCCCACGCCGCAGTGCGGGCAGCCCCCCGAGAGGTGGGCCTCGAAGAGGAACCGCTGGCAGTTGCCGCACCACGCCGCGTCGGCTTCCCGGGCGACCAGGCTGCCGTTGTCGTAGAGGCGGCGGAAGAAGTCGGCGACGAAGCGCCCGTGCCGCGGCGAGCGCAGCGGCCGGACGTAGACGTCGGTCTCGATCCGTGCCCGCCGCAAGGTCTCGACGATCGCGTCGTCGAAGCGGTCGGCCACGGCGGCGGGCGTCGTCCCCAGCTGCTTCGCCTTGGTGGCGACGTAGGTCTGGTTGTCGTCGCCGCCGGTGACGAAGAAGGCCTCGCGGCCGGTGAGCCGGCAGAAGCGTTTGTAGACGTCTCCCGCCAGGTAGGGGCCCGAGAGATGGCCGACGTGGAGGTCGCCGTTGGGCGTCGGCGGCGTCGCGGTGATCAGCATTCGTTTCATCACAGTCCTCCCGAGGGCCTGGAAGCCGGTTGGGGAAGCGCGGTCTCGCCGACCACGGCGAGGCCGTCGAGATAGCTTTCGAAGCGTTGCGCCAGGAGGCCCACGGCCGGTCGGCGGAGGATCGAGTAGTGGTCTCCCACGAGGGGGTGCACCTCGACGCCTCCCGCGGCGAGCGTCTCCCATCCCAGGTTCGGGCCGGCCTGGGAGGCGAAGCGGCGCAGGGTCTCGGAGGAGGGCACGAGGACCACCGTTCCAGGGTAGGGCTCCGGCACGTAGCTCCGCAGGGCGTGCATGTTGGCACGGAAGACCTGCCACATGCGTTCGACGTGGTCGCGCCCGCCCTCGATCCCCGGCGGCAGGGCGCCGGCGCTCTTCAAGAGCTGCATCAGCCTCTCCAGCCGCTCCTCCCGGCGGAAGCGGGAGATCTCGGCCGCCGTCAGCTGCAGGTCCTTGCCCGCCTGGCCGAGGAGGTCGCGCACGAGGTCGGCGAGGAGGTCGTTCTCGTCGAAGTCCTCGGGGAGCGGCGGCAGCACCTCGGCGGTCAGGCTGTCGACCAGGAGGAGAGCGGCGATCTCCTCCCCCTGGGTGGCGAGCCGGCGGGCCATCTCGAAGGCGATGACGCCGCCCAGCGACCAGCCGCCCAGCCGGTAGGGGCCCCGGGGCTGCGCCGCGCGGAGCGCCGCGAGGTAGGCTTCGGCCATGTCCTCCACCCGGTCGTGGGGATTCCCCTCCAGGAGGCCGGCGGCCTGCAGACCGTAGACCGGCTGGTCCCGACCCAGCTCGCGCGTCAGCTCCAGATAGCAGAGGACGTCGCCGCCCACCGGGTGGACGAGGAAGAGCGGCGGGCGCGAGCCGGCGGGGTTCAAGGCGACGAGCGACACCGTCTCCGGCTTCTCGGGCGGCGTGCCGATCCGCTCCCGGTAGCCCAGCCGCTCCGCCGTCTCCCAGGTGAGGTCGCCCAGGAAGTCCGCGCTGTAGCTCGCCCGCCAGCTGCTCGCGACCTTCCGCTCGACCCGCCGGTGGGTATGGAACTTGACGTCGCCCAGCATCCGCGACTCGGCATGGAGGCCGTCGGTCATCCGGGTCGCGGGCTTCTCGTACGGGCGGGCCATGTCGGGGTGGTAGTCGATCCCCGCGAAGCGGCAGATCGCCTGGAGGGCCTCGGCGGGATGGGTGACCAGGTCCTCGAAGCGCACCCGATGCCGGCGCTCGGCCGGCACTCCGGCGAGGAACGCGAGGACGTTCTCGTGCGAGAGGAGCCAGGTCAGCTCGGCGAGCTCGCGCCGTGGGAAGGGGTGCCGGTAGCGGAAGAAGACCTGCTCGAGCTTCGCCTCCTCGAAGGAGTGGATCATGCCGTAGGGGTGGCGCGTCAGGTGGAGGTAGAGCGGGGCCTCGAAGATCTCCTCGGCCCGCGCGAGGACCGCGGGGACGAGGGCGTAGGACGGGGTCTTGTCGACCAGGGTGCGACCGTCCAGGCGCTCCTGCATCCAGGCATAGAAGCGCTGGGTGGTCCAGCCCGCCCGCTCGCTGTCCTCGACGATCTCGCGGGCGGCATCGGCGTCGCAGCCCACGATCTCCATGACGCCGCGCAGGAGGCCCTCCAGCCAGAAGCTGTCGCGGCCCGAGAAGGCGGCCTTGCGCTCGTCCATGGTGGCGAACGACAGGAGCTCGAGCTCCGGCGGGGCGAAGAGGCGCGGGTGGCCGGCGAGCATGACCCGGAGGAGGGTCGAGCCCGAGCGGGGCGGCGAGAGGAGGAAGAGGGCCGGCGGGTTCTTCGCCCGCGCCGGCCGCGGCGCCACCCGCGGGGCCGGCCGGACGATCTCGCGGATCAGGGCGAGCCGCGCCGCGTCGACCCGGCTGCCGCCAATGCCGCCAATGTCGCCGATATCGCCGATATCGCCGAGATCGGTGCCGGTCTTAGGCGCCGCGGGGGCCGGAGCCGCGGTGGGCCAGAGCCGCGCGACCGCGGCGGCGTGCTCGCCCTGGAGGTAGCCGGCCAGGCTGACGATCGTCGGCTGGTCGAAGATCGCCACCACGTGGACGATCTCGCCCAGCTTCTCCTGCAGGCGGTTGATCAGGATCGCGCCGCTGATCGAGTTGCCGCCCAGGGCGAAGAAGTTGTCGTGGATCCCGATCTCCGAGACGCCGAGGGCGGCGCGCCACAGCTCGGCCAGGAAGCGCTCGAGGTCGTTTCCTGGCGGCACGTGCTCCTGCCGGCTCTCCCGGACCTGCGGCCCGAGGGCGAGGAGGGCCTTCCGGTCGACCTTGCCGTTGGGGGAGAGGGGGAGCGCCGGCAGGAAGATGAAGGCGGCGGGGACCATGTAGCCGGGGAGCCGGGCCTGGAGACCGGCGCGGAGAGGAGCCTCGGCGCCCGTCGCCACGACGAAGGCGACGAGGCGCGGCCCTCCCGCGTCGTCGGCGCGGACGACCACCGCCCCGTCCCGCACCGCGGGCTCGGCCAGGAGGGCCGCCTCGATCTCCCCGAGCTCGATCCGGAAGCCGCGGATCTTGACCTGGTGGTCGATGCGGCCCAGGTACTCGAGGGTGCCTTCCGGCCGCCAGCGCGCCAGGTCTCCCGTCCGGTAGAGCCGGGCTCCGGCTTCTTCGCGGTCCGCCGCGAAGGGGTCGGGGACGAACCGCTCGGCCGTCAGCTCGGGCCGCCGCCAGTAGCCACGCGCCAGCTGGACGCCGCCGATCGCCAGCTCGCCGGCAGCTCCCATCGGCACCGCCCGGAAGTCCCGGTCGAGCAGCCGGATCGCGGTGTTGGCGACCGGCCGGCCGATCGGCACGATCGTGCGCCGGCTTTGGGGCTCGCACTCCCACCAGGTGACGTCGACGGCGGCCTCGGTCGGGCCGTAGAGGTTGTGGAGCCGCGCCCCGGAGGTCGCCCCGAGGGTCGCCTCGAAGCGCTGGGTCAGGTCGTGGGGCAGCGCCTCGCCGCTCGCCATCACCCGCCGGAGGGGCGAGTCGCCGCCGTCCCTGCCGCCGATATCGCCGGGCGCGTCGAGGAAAACACGCAGCATCGACGGCACGAAGTGGAGGGTCGTGATTCTCTCCGCGCGGATCGTCTGCACCAGGTAGGCGCTGTCCTGGTGGCCGCCCGGTCGCGCCACGACCAGCCGCGCGCCGGTGAGAAGAGGCCAGAAGAGCTCCCACACCGAGACGTCGAAGCTGAACGGCGTCTTCTGGAGCACCCGGTCGTCCGGCCCCAGCCGATAGGTCTCCTGCATCCAGAGGAGGCGGTTGACGATCCCGGCGTGGCTGTTGATCGCCCCCTTGGGCTGACCCGTCGAGCCGGAGGTGTAGATGACGTAGGCGGCGCTCCCGCCCTGGACGGCGGCCTCCGGACAGGTTTCTTCCGTGCGGGTTTCTGCCGTGCAATTCAGGGCCTCGCCGAGGAGGACGACGGCCCGGCCGGCGGAGGAGGCCGGCAGCATGCCGAGGAGCTGGCGATCGGTGAGGAGGACCGGGACGTCCGCATCGTCCAGCATGAAGGCGAGGCGCTCCGCGGGGTAGGAGGGATCGAGCGGCACGTAGGCCCCGCCCGCCTTCAGGATGGCGAGGAGGCCCAGAACGAGGTCGAGCGAGCGCTCGGCGCAGATGCCGACCCGGATCTCCGGACCGACGCCCTGCCGGCGCAGACCTTCTGCCAACCGGGCGGCGCGGCGGTCCATCTCGGCGTAGGTCAGGCTCGCCGACGCGAAGACGAGGGCCACGGAATCGGGCGTCCGCGCCGCCTGCTCCGCGAGGAGACCGGGGAGGGGGCGGCGGCCCTCCGGATAGGCGGCCGCAGTCGCGTTCCACTCCCGTAGCTGCTGGGCCTCCGCCGGACCGAGGAGGGGCAGCTCTGAGATCCGGCGGGGACCCGAGGCGACGAGCGCCCCGAGGAGCCGCTCGAAGCCGGCGGCCAGGCGGCGGACCGTCGAGGCGTCGAAGAGGTCGCGGTTGTAGTGCCAGGCGGCGAGGAGGCCGCCGCCTTCTTCTCGCAGGTTGACGCTGAGGTCGAACTTGGCGGTGCCGCTGTCGATCGCGATCGGGCGCAGGGCGAAGCCCGGTAGGTGGAGCGGCGCGAGCGGGATGTTCTGGAGGACGAGGAGGATCTGGAACAGGGGGGCGCGCGCGAGATTGCGCTCGGGGGCGATCTCTTCGACCAGCTTCTCGAACGGCATCTCCTGATGGGCGAAGGCGGAGAGGGTCGTCTCGCGCACCCGCGCCAGGAGCTCGGAGACGGTGGGGTCGCCTGCGGCGTCGACGCGCAGGGCGAGGGTGTTCAAGAAGAGGCCGATCACCCCTTCGAGCTCGGTCCGGTTGCGGCCGGCGATGGGCGAGCCGACGACCAGGTCGTCCTGCCCGCCGTAGCGCAGGAGGAGGACGTCCAAGGCCGCCAGGAGGCTCATGAAGAGCGTGACCGAGGCGGCGCGGCTGGCGACGGAGACGGCGCGCACCAGCTCGGGCGAGAGGGGGAGCTGGAGGTGGGAGCCCTGGAAGCGCTGCAGGGCCGGGCGCGGCCGGTCGGTGGGGAACTGGGTGACCGCCGGGACCCCCGCGAGCTGCTCCTTCCAGTAGGCGTACTCGGTTTCCAGGGCTTCGCCCTGGAGCCCGTCGCGCTGCCAGACCGCGAAGTCGGCGTACTGTAGCGGCAGCTCGGGGAGCGGCGACGGCCGCCCGGCGAGGAAGGCCACGTAGAGCGCGGCGAGCTCGCGCACGAAGACGCCCATCGACCAGCCGTCGCTCACGATGTGGTGCATGTCGACGATCAGCCCGTGCTCGGAGGCCCCGGCCTCTTCGGAAATGCGCAGCAGCGTGAGCCTGAGGAGCGGCCCCACGGTCAGGTCGAAGGGGCGGCGCGCGTCCTCCGCTCCCAGGGTGACGACGAGCGACTCCCGGAGCGCCAGAGGCAGCCCGGTCAAGTCGACCAGCGGGAGGTCCGGGGCGGAGGGCGGCGCGACCACCTGGACCGGCGACCCGTCCTTGAGGGCGAAGGTCGTCCGCAGGCCGCCATGCCGGCGCACCAGCTCGGCGAAGGCCCGGCGCAGCAGATCGAGGTCGAGCCGGCCCGAGAGCCGCAGCACCATGGGGATGTTGTAGACCGCGCTGTCCGGGAGCAGCCGGTCGAGGAACCACAGCCGCTCCTGGGGGTAGGAGAGGGGGAATTCCGCCGTGACGGGCCGGACCTCCCGCCGGTGCCGCGCGGCGGCGCGCGCCGGCTCGCTCTTCCCCGGAGCGGGCACGAGCCGCTGGCGCAGGGCGGCGGCCAAGGCCGAGACGTGCGGCTGCCGCAGCAGGGTGTAGTGATTGCCCGGGACCGCGCACACCTCGACCGGCCCCTCCGCCAGGCGCCCCCACCCCCGGTCGGCCGCGAACGGCCCGCCTCCGGCCGGCGGCTCGGCCGCCGTGAACAGGGTGAGCGGCGCCGCGGACGACCCTCCCCGGTAGCGCTCGACCGCCCGGAAGTTGGTCTGGAAGACGGCGAAGCGCCGCGCCAGCTCCCCCGGGTCGAGGCCGGGCGGGAGGATGCCCGACCGCTCGGCCTCGGCCGCCAGCCAGCCCAGGGCGTTCTCGGCGGTCCGCCGTCCGAAGCCGGGGGGCAGGGCGAGGAGGGGGAGCCCGAAGAGCTGGGCGAGGTCGTGGGCGAAGAGGGCCACCAGCTCGCCGTCCGCCGTCGCCCGTTCCTGCCCGTCCCGGCCGCCGGGCGCGAAGGAGTCGATCAGTGCCAGCCGGTCCACGGTCTCGCCCTGGCTTTCGAGCTGGCGGGCCATCTCGAAGGCCACGATGCCACCCATCGACCAGCCGCCCAGGGTGTAGGGTCCCGCCGGCTGCACCCCGCGCACCTGTTGGAGATAGCCGGCCGCCATCTCCTCGACCGTCGTCGCGCGCGCCCCGTCCTCCCGGTCGGGCACCTGCAGGCCGTAGACGGCGCGGCCGGCCGCGAGCTGGCGGCTGAGGTGGACGTAGCAGAGGACGTCGCCGCCGATCGGATGGACGCAGAAGAAGGGCCGCCCGCTCCCGGGCTCCATCTCGACCAGCGCCGTGCGGTGAAGCGGCCCGGTCTCACCGCGCAGGACCGCGGCCAGGCGTTCGACTGTGGCATTGCGCACCAGGGTCGCGGTGGGCAGGCTGCGGCCGAGCCGGCTGTCGATGCGGGCCATGAGCTGCACCGCGAGGAGCGAGTGCCCGCCGAGCTCGAAGAAGTCGTCCCGCACGCCGACCGACGGCATGCCCAGGAGGTCCTCCCAGATCCGGGCCAGCTTGAGCTCCAGGTCGTCGCGCGGGGCGAGGTAGACGCGGGAGAGGTCCTCGCGGGTCCGCTCGGGGGCCGGCAGCGCCTGGCGGTCCACCTTGTCGTTGGCGGTGCGCGGCAGCCGGTCGAGGAACACGAAGTCGGCAGGCACCATGTAGGCGGGGAGCTCTCCGCGCAGGAAGCGCTTGAGCTCGGCGATCTCGGGGCGGAGCGGCCCGCCGGTCGCCACCAGGTAGGCGACGAGGGCGGTCTCCCCGGCCGGGTCGGGGCGCGCCACCACCACCGACTGGAGCACCCCGGCGTGGCGCGCGAGGGCGGCCTCGATCTCTCCCAGCTCGATGCGGAAGCCCCGGATCTTGACCTGGTCGTCGCTCCGGCCCCGGAACTCCAGCATGCCGTCCGGCAGGTGCACGGCGAGGTCGCCGGTCCGGTACATGCGCGCCCCGGGCCGGTCGCTCCAGGGATCGGGCAGGAATGCCGTCGCGGTGAGGTCGGGCTGGTTGCGGTAGCCGCGGGCGAGGCCGTCGCCGGCCACGAAGAGCCCGCCGACGACGCCGGCCGGCAACGGCTGGAGGTCCGGGCCGAGCAGGTAGATCCGGGTGTTGGCAAGGGGCCGGCCGACCGGCACCTCCCGGCCGGCCGGCCGGTCGAGGCGGGTATGGGCGCAGGCGACGGTCACCTCGGTCGGCCCATAGACGTTGATCAGCACGACGGAGGCGAAGCCGTGGGCCTGCCAGCGGCCGACCTGCTCGGCCCGCGCCTTCTCGCCGCCGATGTCGATCAGACGGAGGCCGGCGGGCAGGCGCAGCTGCGGGTCGACCAGCGCCGCCTCGATCTCGTGCCAGTAGGCGGTCGGCAGGGTGAGGGTGGTGAGGGCCAGGTCGCCTGCCGCGGCGAGGAACCGGCGTGGCGAGTCGAGCATCGCCGCGTCGCGCAGCACCAGGGCGGCGCCGAAGAGGAGGCGGGCGAAGATCTCCTCGACGGTGGCGTCGAAGTTGATCGAGGCGAACTGCAGGCCGCGATCGTGGGGCGTGATGCCGGAGAGGCGGGCGCTGTCCACGACGTAGTTGACCACCGAGGCGTGCCGGACGAGGACGCCCTTCGGCAGGCCGGTCGAGCCCGAGGTGTAGATGGAGTAGGCCAGGTCGTCGGGCGTGCCGGGGCTCTCCGGGTCGGCGGGGCTCTGCCGGGCGATGGTCTCGCGGTCTGCGTCCAGGTGGACGGCCGGAGTCGTCCCGGCGACCTTCCGCCCCAGCTCCGCGCGGGTCAGCAGGAGCCGCGCCCCGGAGTCCGCGAGGATGTAGGCGAGCCGCCCTTCCGGATACTCGGGGTCCATGGGGACGTAGGCCCCGCCCGCCTTGAGGATCGCCAGGAGGCCCATGATCATCTCCGGCGAGCGCTCGAGAAGGAGGCCGACCGGCACCTCGGGTCCGACGCCCCGGGAGCGGAGGTGGTGGGCCAGCCGGTTCGCCCGCCGGCGGATCTCTCCATACGTCAGAGAACCGGCCTCCGCGACCACCGCCACCGCCTCCGGCCTGGCCGCCGCCTGGAGGTCGAAGAGCTCGTGGATGCGGCGGTCGGGATAGGCGACCCGGGTGTCGTTCCACTCGTGGAGGACCTGGTGGAGCTCGGCCGTCGTGAGGAAGGACAGGGCGTCGTAGCGCGCCTCGGGCTGAGCGGCCATGGCCACCAGGATGCGCAGGTAGCGGCCGGCGGCCCGCTCGATCTCGCGGGCGGGGACCACCGCCTCGTCATACTGGAGGTTGAGGTAGATCCCGGCGCTCGCCGGGTCGACCTGGAAGGCGGTGCTCATCGGCAGGTCGATATCGGCCGACCCGTGCTCGCCCAACACCCGCACCTCCCCGTCGTCGAGCCGCGGGAGGATGTGGAAGTGGACGAAGTTGAAGCCGGTCTCGAACAGGGCGCCGCCGCCCAGGGCCTGCTGCAGCTGGGCCAGGGGGAAGCGACGGTGGGGGAAGAGCTCCTGCTCGGCCGCCGCGGCCTCCCGGACGAGGTCGAGCCAGGTGCCGCCGGCGAGCCGCAGCCGCAGAGGCACGGAATTGAGGAAGAGCCCCAGGACCCGTTCCCCGTCCTGGACCTCCGGCCTGCCATTGACGATCAGGGCGCTCACCAGATCGGTCTGCCCGGTGAGCACGGCCAGGGCGCGATAGTGGGCGGCGAGGAGGACGCTCTTGAGCGGCACCCCGAGCACGGTGGCGAGCTGCCTCAACCCGGACGCGACCGCGGGGTCGATCTCGCGCGACAGGGAGCGCCGGCTCTGGGCGGCGTCCCCCTCCCCGGACGGTCCGTACGGCAGGCGGGTGCGCGGCGCGCCGGCGAGCTTCTCCTGCCAGTAGCGCCGCGCCTCGCCCCCCTCCACGGTCCGGCGTTCCAGCGCCACGAAGTCGCGGAAGGCGGCGGCGGGAGGGGGCGGCGGCGGGGGGACCTCCGGCCGTCGCAGGTGGCGGTAGATCTGGAACAGCTCGGCGATCATGGCCGCGACGCTCCAGCCGTCCAGGATGGCGTGATGCTCTGTCCAGGTGAGCTGGAGGAGGTCCTCGCCCAGCAGGTGGACGTAAAAGCGCAGCAGGGGGGCGGACGTGCCGTCGAACTTGTCGCCGAGCTCCGCCGCGAAGGCCGCGGTGAGGCGCCGCTCCTGCTCCTCCTCCGGAAGAGCCCGGAGGTCCTCGATCACGAGCGGCGTTTCGACCACGCGGTGGACGAGCTGGATGGGCTCGCCGTAATGGCTGATGTCGAACGAGGTGCGCAGGATCGGGTGGCGGGCGAGGAGCTCCGCCACGGCGGAGTGGAGCGCCGCCCGGTCGAACGGCGCCGCGAGCCGGAGGCTGCTCACGTTATGGTAGAGCGTCGAATCGTTCGTATAGGTGCTGTGGTACAGCATGCCGGTCTGGAGGGCGCTCAAGGGATAGGCGTCCTCCAGGCCCGCGGGCAGGGCCGCGCGGTCGCGCGGGGCAAGGAGCCCGAAGGGCGCGGCGCTCTCCTCCTGGCGCTCCAGGGCGGGATCGATGCGGCGCGCCAGCTCGCGCGCGGTCTGGTGTTCCAGGAGCTGCTGGAGCGAGAAGCGGAGCCCTCGCTCCTCGGCCAGGGTGCGGATCCGCAAGGAGAGGATCGAGTCGCCGCCGATGCTGAAGAAGCGGTCGTCGATCCCCACCCGGTCGACTCCGAGCACCTGCTCGAAGATCTCGACCAGCCGGCCCTCGACCTCGTTCCTGGGCGGCGTGTAGGCGATCGCCTCCTCCCGCCGGGAGGTGGCGAGGGCGAGGAGCGCCTTCCTGTCCACCTTGCCGTTGGCGGTCAGCGGCAGGGCGTCGAGCAGCACGAAGGCGGCCGGCACCATGTACTCGGGGAGCCGGGCGGCGAGCAGGTCCCGGAGCTCGGAGACGGCCGGCGGCCGCTCCGGCCGGGGCACGACGTAGGCGACCAGGCGCCGCTCCCCACCCTCCTCCTCGCGCGGCAGGACCACTGCCTCCCGCACCCCCGGGTGCGCGGCCAGGGCGACCTGGATCTCGTCGAGCTCGATCCGGAAGCCGCGGATCTTGACCTGGTGGTCGATCCGTCCCAGGTACTCCAGATCGCCGGTGGCGAGGAAGCGCCCCAGGTCGCCCGACCGGTAGAGGCGCGCCCCGGGCCTGCCGCTCTCCGCGTCGGGCACGAAACGCTCCGCCGTCAGCTCGGGCCGGCCGAGATAGCCGCGTGCCAGGCCGGCGCCGCCGATCGCGAGCTCGCCGGGGATTCCGATCGGCGCCAACCGGAACGAGGGATCGAGGACGTAGGCCGCGAGGTCGGGGATGGGGACGCCGACGACGCTCCCCTTCCCGGCCCGTGCGTCCTCCGGCGCGATCGGGCGGTAGGTGACGTGGACCGTGGTCTCGGTGATGCCGTACATGTTGACCAGGCGCGGCCGCTCCGGCCGCCGGCGCAACCAGGGGGCGAGGCGCTGCGGCTCGAGCGCCTCGCCGCCGAAGATCACCAGCCGGAGGTCGGGCAGGGCGCCGGTGCGCGCCGGGTCCTCGTCGACCCGCGCCAGCTGGGCGAAGGCCCCCGGGGTTTGATTGAGCACCGTCACCCGCTCGGCGGCGAGGAGGTCGTGGAACGACTCCGGGTTGCGGCTCACCAGGTAGGGCACCACCACCAGGCGGCCGCCGTAGAGGAGAGCCCCCCAGATCTCCCAGACCGAGAAGTCGAAGGCGTAGGAGTGGAAGAGGGTCCAGACGTCCGCCGGCCCGAAGCCGAACCAGGGCTCGGTCTCCCGGAACAGGCGGAGCGCGTCGGCATGGGTCACCAGCACGCCCTTCGGCCGCCCCGTCGAGCCGGAGGTGTAGATGACATAGGCGAGGTTTTCCGCTCCGGTCACCGCCGGCGGGTCGTCCTCGGGGTAGCGCGCGAGCTCCGGGGCCTCGCAGGGGACCGCCGTGCCGGAATGGGGCAGGCCGGCCAGGGTCTCTCCGCTCCCCACCACGACCCGTGCCCCGGCGTCCGCCGCGAGGAAGGCCAGCCGCTCGCGCGGGTAGCTCGGATCGAGCGGGACGTAGGCTCCTCCCGCCTTGCCGATCGCGAGCACGCCGACGACCAGGTCGAGCGAGCGCTCGACCGCGAGCCCCACTCGCTCCTCCGGTCCGACGCCCAGCTCGCGCAGACGCCAGGCCAGCCGGTTGGCCCGGCGGTTGAGCTCGCCGTAGGTGAGCTCCGACCCCTCGAAGGTCACGGCGCGGGCACCAGGAGACTGCCGGACCCGCGCCTCGAACCGCTCCGCCAGGGTCTCCTCCGGCAGGCGCTCCCTGCGGGCCGGGCCGGTGCTCCAGGCGAGGAGCTGCCGGCGCTCGCCCGCAGAGAGGAGCGGGAGGTCCGAGATGGGGCGGTCCGCGCCGTCGACGATCGCCAGGAGGAGGGTCTCCAGGCGTCTCATCGTCCGTTCGATCGTGCGCGCATCGAAGAGGTCCGAGCTGTACTCGACGGCGCCGTCGATCCGGTCCGCCTCGGCGGTCAAGGCCAGGGTGAGGTCGAACTTGCTCGTCTTCTGGGAGACCTGGAAGGCGCGGGTGGTCAGGCCCGCCAGGTGCGGCTCCTCGCCGGCGGCGTTCTGGAGGGCGAACATCACCTGGAAGAGCGACGACTGGCGCGGATCGCGGTCCGGATCGACCGCGTCGACCAGGCGCTCGAACGGTAGGTCCTGGTGGGTGAAGGCGCCCAGCGCCTCCTGCCGCACCCGCCCCAGGAGCTGCCGGAAGGTCGGCGCCCCCGAGAGGTCGACCGAGAGCACGAGGGTATTGACGAAGAACCCGATCAGCCCCTCGATCTCCCGGCGGTTGCGGTTGGCGATCGGAGTCCCCACGAGCACCCGCTCCTGGTTGGCCGAGCGGCCGAGGAGCACCCCGAACGCGGCGAGGAGGGTCATGAACGGCGTCGCCCTCTCCCCCTGGCCGAGGGCGGCCAGCGCCTGCGACAGCCGTCCCTTGAAATGGACCGTGACCCCCGCCCCCCGGTGGCTCGGCACCGCCGGCCGAGGGCGGTCGGTCGGCAGCTCCAGCCGGCGCGGCGCCCCGGCGAGCTGGTTCTGCCAGTAGGCGAGCTGCGCCGCAAGCACGTCCCCGGAGAGCCACTGCCGCTGCCAGACGGCGAAGTCCACGTACTGGATCGGCAGCTCCGGCAGGGGCGAGGGCGCGCCGCGCCGGAAGGCCCCGTAGAGCACTTCGAGCTCGTGTAGCAGCACCCGCGCCGACCAGCCGTCCGCGACGATGTGGTGGAGGGTCACCAGGAGGATGTGCTCCCGCGCGCCCAGGCCGAGGAGGAGGAGCTTCAGGAGCGGCCCCGACCGCAGGTCGAAGCGATGCCGGGCGTGGGCGGCGGCGAGGCGCCGGGCCTCGGCCCGCCTCACCTCCGCGGGCAGGCCGGCGAGCGACACGACCGGCATGAAGCTCGGCGGGAGCGGCCGGTGGGGCGCGATCCGCTGGACCGTGCCGCGGCTCCCCCGGGTGGAGGAGGAGAAGGTCGTGCGCAGCACCTCGTGCCGCCGCACCACCTCGCCGAAGGAGCGCCGCAGGGCCGTGACTGCGAGCTCGCCCTTGAGCTCCAGAGCGCACGGTATGTTGTAGGTCGGGTTGCCCGGGTCGAGCTGATCGATGAACCAGAGCCGCTGCTGGGCGAACGAGAGCGGCAGGTCGCCGTCGCGCAACACCCGGGCGATCGGGAGGATCGGCCGGGCCGCCGCCTTGGCGACCGCCTGCTGCTCCGCCTCCTCGACCTGGCGGGCGAGCTGCGCCACGGTCGGCGCCTCGAACAGGCTCCGCACCGGCAGCTGCACGCCCAGGACCTGGCGGATGCGCGACATCACCTGGGTGGCGAGGAGCGAGTGGCCGCCCAAATCGAAGAAATTGCTCTCGACGCCCACCCGCGGGAGCCCCAGCACTCCTGCCCAGATCTCGCACAGCGCGGTCTCGACCGGCGTGCGCGGCGCCAGGGATTCCGCCCTCCCCCGTTCCACCTCGATCTTCGACAGCGCCCGACGGTCGAGCTTGCCATTGGCGGTGAGCGGGAGGGTGGGGAGGAGCACGAAGGCCGAGGGCACCATGTGCTCCGGCAGCCGGCCTCCCAGGTCACCGCGCAGCTCTCCCGCCCCGGGCTCGGACCCCGGCTCCGGCGCCACGTAGGCCACCAGCCGTTCGCCGAGCCGCGGGTCGTCGCAGAGCAGCACCGCCGCTTCCCGCACCTGCGGGTGAGCGAGGAGCGCGGCCTCGATCTCGCCGAGCTCGATGCGGAAGCCGCGGAGCTTGACCTGGTGATCGATGCGTCCCAGGTACTCCAGAATGCCGTCGGAACGGAAGCGGGCGAGGTCGCCGGTCCGGTAGAGGCGCTGGCCGGCCTCCCCGTCGGCGTCGGGGACGAACCGCTCGGCGGTCAGCTCCGGTCGCCGCCAGTAGCCGCGCGCCAGCTGGAGGCCGCCGATCGCCAGCTCGCCGGCGACGCCGGCCGGCACCGCCCGGAGGTCGCGGTCGAGCACCCGGATCACGGTGTTGGCGGCCGGCCGGCCGAGCGGCACCGGCTCACCCTCGCCGTCCGTCCGGCAGCGCCAGAAGGTCACGTCGACCGCCGCCTCGGTGGGGCCGTAGAGGTTGTGGAGGGCGGCCGGGGTGGCCGCGAAGAGGTCGTGGAAGCGCCGTTCGAGGTCGGGGCCCAAGGCCTCGCCGCTCGCGATGACGTGCTTCAGGCACGAGCCGATCTCGTCCGCGATCCCGGGGGTGTCCAAGAAGACGCGCAGCATCGAGGGGACGAAGTGGAGGGTGGTGATCCGCCGCTCGGCGATCGTGCGCAGGAGGTAGGTGCCGTCCTGGTGGCCGCCCGGCCGGGCGAGGACGAGCCGGGCGCCGGTGGCCAGGGGCCAGAAGAGCTCCCAGACCGAGACGTCGAAGGAGACTGGGGTCTTCTGGAGGACGCGGTCGCCGGGTTCGAGCCGGTAGAGCTCCTGCATCCAGAGCAGGCGATTGGCGATGCCGCGATGGGTGTTGACCGCGCCCTTGGGCCGTCCGGTCGAGCCGGAGGTGTAGATGACGTAGGCGGCGGCGTCCCCGGCCGGGCGGGCCGATGGGAGCTCCCCGGCTCTGCCCGGGGTCGCCGCGGTCGCCTCCGAGGGGTCGTCGAGCAGCACGATTTTGGCGGGATGGGCGCGGTTGACGGGCAGGCCGCCGAGCCGGTGGACCTGGGTGAGGAGGACCGGCAGGTCGGCGTCGTCGAGCATGAAGGTGAGGCGCTCCGCCGGGCAGGAGGGGGCGAGCGGCACGTAGGCTCCGCCCGCCTTCCAGATGGCGAGGAGTCCCAGGACCAGCTCGAGCGAGCGCTCGGCGCAGATCCCCACCCGTGCCTCTCCGGCACCGTCGATCCCCGCATCGCGGAGCCTTTGCGCCAGGCGCTCGGCGCGGGCGTCCATCTCGGCGTAGGTGAGGAACCGATCCTCGAATTCGAGGGCGACGGCGTCGGGCGAGCGCCCGGCCTGCCCGGCGATCCTCTCGGGCAGCGTGGCGCCCAGTCCGGGATAGCTCGCCCGGGTGTCGTTCCACTCCCTGAGCTGCTGCTCTTCGGCCGGAGCGAGAAGGGGGAGCTCGGAGAGGCGGCGGAGCGGATCGACGACCGCCCCTTCGAGCAGGCGCGCGAGCTGCGCGGCGAAGCGCGCCATCGTCGTCCGATCGAAGAGGTCGCGGTCGTAGTTGAGCTCGCCGGAGAGGCCGCCCTCGACCTCCATGAGCGACAGCAGCAGGTCGACGCGCGCCGTCTCGGTCTCCAGCTCCAGCGATTCGAGCGACAGCTTGGGCAGGCGTAGCGAGACGCCCGGCGTGTTCTGGAGCACGAGGAGAACCTGGAAGAGCGGCGAGTAGCTCAGGCTGCGCTCGGGCTGGAGCTCCTCGACCAGCTTCTCGAAGGGGAGCGACTGGTGGGAGTAGGCGCCGAGCGCCACCTCCCGCGCCTGAGCCACGAGCGCCGCGAAGCTGGCGGTGTCGGCGGTGTTCAGCCGCAGGGCGAGGCTGTTGACGAAGCACCCGATCAGCTCTTCGAGCTCGGCGCGCGTCCGGTTGGCGATGGGGGTGCCGACCACCAGGTCGTCCTGCCCGGAGATCCGACGGAGGAGCGTCGTGAGGCCCGCCAGGAGCACCATGAACAGGCTCGCTTCCTGGGCGAGGGCGAGCCGGCGCAGGCCGGCGGCGAGCTCCGCGTCGAGGGAGAGGCGCAGGCTGGCGCCCCGGCG
>Ga0137404_10000700_pt1 | contig 22145 bp, 17 predicted proteins | sample CZOMad2_1_16fung_FD_108285 | JGI IMG/M metagenome (GOLD analysis project Ga0137404, IMG submission 108285) | Vadose zone soil fungal communities from Angelo Coast Range Reserve, California, USA - CZOMad2_1_16fungal (Illumina Assembly) | ecosystem: Environmental > Terrestrial > Soil > Vadose... | reverse complement strand
TAGAAATGTCATTTCAGGAGCGCTCGCATTCGCTGGCGTCGGCGGTGTTGGGTACGGCACAAAAGGCGCGGCCGCTGCCACCGGCGCGAGGTATCCTATTACTGAAGTAGAAGCATACGGTAAGCTCATGCCTACCAACGATGGATTTCCGCCTGGAGACGTTCGGCGATTCGGAATAATCGCCAACGATCCAGCCGCCGCCACGTCGAATACGAAGGCGTTCAGAGCCTTGGTGTCGCCCGAGGGAACATTCACCGGAGTCATTTGGTTCCCTAACGTGTCCGGGACCGACGTCTATCATTTCGACGGAATCATTGTTTTTCACGACAACGTGCGCATCGACCTTTTGGGTTCAAAACTTCGTTTTCATAAAGTAAGCGAAGCCGCCGACCGTGCTTCGGGATTTCTTTTCGCGTTAAGGGATTTTCAGCTTGAGAATGGACTCATCGTTATTGACTATGAGATGGCAAGTGGCGTCGGTAGCGCGGGATCAGCGATCCATATCGGCAACCGTGGAGCGGATAGCGTCCACGCGCCGCCAATTTACGATAGCGAGTTGTCTGTACCGATGGGCAACATCGTCTTGCGAAATCTGCGGATCAGCTCCAATGTACCCAAGGGCAATGCGATCGAAATGACGGGTGGGCTGACGGGCGTCACGATCGAGAACGTGTGGATCGAGGGTGAGGGGCGGCTGAACGGCGGGATTTACTATGAATTTGGGTGGGCGACTCGAGGAACTACCAATCTCCGGGAAACGTCGCACGCTCACAACCTGCGATTGATCAACATTACGATATCAAACTTGAATCGCGCGGCAGGGTCGGCGATTACGTTGGCGGGTGCATACAACAGCGTCGTGGATGGCCTATACGTCAATGGTGCAGCGGCTGCTTTCACCGGGACGTCTGGTGAGTCGCTGAATTATCGACCTTGGAGAGGAGTCGATCAAGTTGGCGCGAAGCGAACCATCGTTTTGCGTAATGTCATCGCAGTCGGCGTAACAGCAACCGCGATCTGGTTCACGGGTGCTCAAAAATCGGCGAATGGTTATCTTGCTGGTAGGGGGTTGGCGGCCACCGACCAAACTGACTTAGACGACTACTCTATGGACGGCTTCGCGATTGAAGGCAGCAGCAACGGCTGGGGCATCATGATATCGGCAAATAAGGTTGATATCCGCAACGGTCGAATCACTGGTTTTCAGCGCGGCATCGTTCAGAGCGACGATTGCACACGAATTATCATAGATAGCGTTGATGTGATCGGTTGCGACCGGACCGCCATACAGCTACACATGGGCGGCACAATCTGGATGCCGCCTCGCGAAAAGACGGGGGAAGTACGCAATTGCTTCATTTCTGGCAATAGCAAGGAGGCTGTTGGAGTAAGCCCCGGGATCGATTTGGATATGTGTGCGGGCTTCCTCATTCAAAATAATCGAATTGGTTATGAACAGATGCACGATGGTCGGGATGAGGCGACGCAAGGCAATGCTATTCAGCTCGGCTCGCACTGCAGCCGCGTATTGTGTATTGGCAACTATGTAGGGGGGATGAGCTCAGGGTCAGTCGCGTACTACGCTGCGTCCAATTCCGATGCGCGTGGCAATACGATCCAGTTACCCGGTGGGATTATAACTACGCATGGCTCCTGGGACGGCGTGACGGCTAAGAGACAGGTCGTTGCATTTGCGCCGAGTATCACGATCAATGCTACGGGCAGCGAGCTATATGAGATTGAAGCGAACCGTGGCGACGATTTTGCGGTCAATACTCCTAGCAGTCCGGTGAACAGCAAGGTGCTCTGTATTACCGTACGCAATTCTTCAAATGGGGCCTTGGGCCATGTTACCTGGGATCCGGTTTTTAAAATGTCGCCATGGACTAGTCCGGCGAGCGGGCACAATAGATCGATCACGTTTCGTTACGACGGCTCGCATTGGCTGCAAATTTCTCAAACCGGCGTGGATGTTCCGAATTGACACGATACATGGAATCCAAATCAAATAACTTCGATCTAATTCGTCTTGTGGCCGCATCGCAGGTCGCTATCCTTCATCGGTTTAGTCCTGGTTATCTTTGCCGCGGCGTTCTCGTATCCGACGTTGAGCGACCAAATCTTGAGAAGAAACGATATTTCTTACGGTGTGTATATTTATCATATGCCAGTCATCAATGTCTTATTGGCAACCGGTTCAGGCGGATCGATAGAAGGGTTTTGGGTGGCGATGTCCGCCACCTGTATCTTGGCGCTCGGTTCATGGATCTTGGTTGAGAAGCCCGCACTCGAATTCAAAAGGCATCCCTTGTATCGACACTCGGCTTCAATTGGGTAGTCCCTGTACCGGTCAAGGGCCTTCTGGAGGCCCGGTTGCAGCTTATGAACTCGATTATGTGGCAATTTCGTCGTTTGCCGCATAATGCTCGCGCTGAGCGGAGCTGTTACTGCCCTGCGGTGTCAGACTGCACTTGGTCAGGAGACTTGACGAAGAGCGCCTCGCAGGGTTCAATCAAACAGCAAGTCTTTCCGCTTATCCCAGATAGTTTTCTGTCCGAACTACCGCTGTCATCATCTTCGAATTGCGAACACGATCCATGAACGCCTCAACTTCAGAAAATTTTACGCGCACAGGATATCTGATCGGCGGGGGTATAGGTCACATCGTGAATCGAATTAAGGAGAGGTTTATCACTCTTCTCCAGATGACCTTTGCCCCCGAGGCCGATTTAACCGATCCTGCCGAGCTCAACAAATTTCTCATAGGCACATACGACCGCAACAAACCTGCCTTAATGCAGGTATATTCAGTTCTTGATCGCACCCCAGAATTATACGGTGCGGCGTTCGATCCGGTTATAATTGATGCGCTACGGCTCGTAGGGATTCAGAATCCGATTGTCTCAAGCTATCCGACGTGGCGATTGGATGTCGTAAACAATGATCAAAAAAGATGGTTTCCATATCACCAGGACAGTTATCACGAGAGGTTCTCAAGCACGAGCGTAACTGTTTGGTTTCCCCTTCATGACGTAGCGGTTGACAAGCCTGGCAGCACTTTGGGCGTACTACCGGGCGCACACAAATTCGGCGTATTGCAATTGGGAAAAGGCAAGTTCGATATTATCGATGAGCGAATAAAGGGCTTCGCGACGCACTGGCTGGAACTTCAGTGCGGGCAGTTCGTCCTTTTTAGCAATTACCTCCCACACAAAAGTGGGGTGATTAAGGATCCACAGGGTGCGCGGCTTTCTGTTCAATTGCGATACGATGACCTTCTTGACCCCCAGTATAAGTCAAGAGGTTGGCCTGCCAATTTTCGCATTGCGGATGCAATTGACGATGATCGCTATGGAGCCGACTCCCCAATAGGCTGACAAGGGCCGCAGATTACTCCCCGAATATAGCCCACGCGCCCCAAGGCTGGTATGGAAGCCGCCGCAAGGCGATATTGTTTAGTCCTAGAATTTCCTGCACAGCGACTGTCTCTCCGGGAAACGGCGCGCAGTTGATTTCGTCAAAAACTAGTACGGATCCTTTTGTTAGTCTCGGAATAATCAATTCCAATACGTCTCGAGTAGGTTTGTAGATATCCATGTCAAAGATAGCAAGCGATACCACCCCATGGGGGTTCTGCTCGAGCCAGACTGGAAAGGTTTGAGAAACATCACCTTTGACAAGTTCAAACTTCCGTATGTGCGGAAGAGGAGAGAAGCTTTCATGCAGTTCCAGGAGTTCATTCAGAAGTATTTCATAGCCAACAGATGTGGCGTAGTCCCCCACCGTCACCATTGATCCGTCCTCTGGATGGACGCTTGGAAAGCCCTCAAAGGTGTCAAAACTGAAAATTTTACGAGTATGATTAAAGGGCTCATAAAGGCCTCGAAGATTTATTAAAAGCGAGGTCGTCGCCCCCCAAAGAACCCCAAATTCGCAAATCACCCCAGGTATGTTAAGCGCTTTCTCATATATATGGTTGTAGTAGAGAATTCGCGACAGTGATTGCCGCTTAAGGAACGCCAAACTGTGCACGTTCCACTGTGAGCCTAATTTTGGCAGAAGATCCGAAGCGAGCTTTAGGAGACTGGAGTCCCGCACTTCTTCGTCCAAGGAACGCAAAGTAAACTCGCCAGCTACTTTCTTGAACTGGCCCTCCGAAGGCTTATCTGACGGCATTACAATACTGTCCCAGTCCACTATATCGATATTAATTAAACGTCGAACTAACCTTGGCTAATCGGTCCGATTGAATATGCAGAAGTATGCGGCAGAAATTTAACTTGGGCAAAGATTCCAGTAATTGTTTTCAAACTTTGGATTTGACCAGATCTAGCGTTAATGCTAGGAAAGTCGAATGTCGATAGATCAAGTCGGTGCTCATCGACACGCGCTTCGCCACCCCGCTGGTCCGCGGCCTCTCGGTTTTTCAGGCCGGCAAGCCCATCGGGCAAGAACGCCTCGCGTCACGACGACAGCATCGGCGCATTGACTCCAAGTTGTCGAGACAAAGAATCCAAATCCTCACCCTTCAACAATCGAACCACGGCTTCCATCTTCTTCCATACGGACCAGCGACCCTTTCTTTCCCGAGATCCCAGAATTCTTGCTTCGCATCGAACACACCTCCGGCCATTACTTTGGTCCAAATGTGTGTCCACGGAATCTCTATACCGGGGGAGGCCAACCATAAGGGATTGGGCGCCCGGGCATCACGGGGCGTTCTTGCTGTGTATAATTCCAGGTCTCAGCCGATTTCTTCTTTCGAAAGGAATCCGACGTCACAAGAGAGTAAATACCGTCCAATGTGCGGCATCTGCGGTCTATACGGTCTTCAATCCTTCGATGATCTTGACCGCACCGTCCGGCGAATGACGCGGACCCTGGCTCAGCGCGGTCCGGATGGCGAGGGAACATTCGTCGGCGAAGGGGTTGCACTCGGACATCGGCGATTGAGCATTATCGACCTGTCGAGCACTGGGGCGCAGCCTATGACTCTTGGCGCAGCGACGGTTGTGTACAACGGAGAGTCCTACAATTTTTTGCAATTGCGGAGTGAGCTGGAAGATCTGGGGCATGCGTTTCTAGGTCACTCGGATACGGAGGTGCTTCTTCATGCTTACCAGGCCTGGGGACTCGCCGGACTGGAACGCCTGGAGGGGATATTCGCATTTGCTCTATGGGACTCGACTCGCCGCCGGTTGATCTTGATGCGCGATCGGCTCGGCATCAAGCCCCTCTTCTACGCCTGGCAGGGCGGACGACTGGCCTTCGGTTCGGAGATCAAGGCAGTTCTCGCGAGCGGCGGAGTCGACCGGGATTTGGATGATCAGGCCCTGATGGAATTCCTGTGGTACGGCAATGCGTTCGAGGAGCGAACTATTTATCGCGGCGTACGGGCGCTACAGCCGGGTTTCCGTCTGGTCATCGAAGATGGGCAAGCACGATTGGCATCCTGGTGGCACGTCGAGGCATGGCTCGGCCGCGCGCAACCGGAGGCGAATCGTCACGACGTGACGATCGCGGTGCGGGAGGCTGTCGACACCGCAGTTGCCCGGCAACTCGTGAGTGACGTACCGGTCGGGCTTTTCTTGAGCGGCGGCGTGGATTCATCGAGCATTGCGGCGTCGGCCGCGGTTGCGAGCGGGCGCCGTCTGGCCAGCTTTTCGGTGGCTTTCGACTACGACAGGGGAGTGAATGAGCTGCCGAAGGCTCGACGGGTCGCGCAGGCACTGGGGCTCGATCACCATGAATTGCGGATACGCGGCGATGCGCTGGAAGAGGTCATATCGGCGCTAGTGCAAGTCCATGATGAGCCATTTGCCGATGCGGCCAACATTCCCCTTTACTTGCTCGCTCGGGAGCTGCGCGGAACAATCAAGGTAGTTCTGCAGGGCGATGGGGGAGATGAAATGTTCGCCGGCTATAGGCGCTACTCGATTTTGCGCGCAGCCGCGTTTTGGCGCATGTGGCCTCATGGGCTTGAACCCATGTTCCGTAGCCTGTTCAGAGGCCTAGGCGCGCGAATTACCCGGATCGGCGCCGCGGCGGGAAATGTGGACCCCGCTTTGCGCATGGCGCTGCTCCTGACCGTCGAGACGTTGCGCGATCCTCCGACCGCGATGTTCAGGGACGCGGCGCGGCAGCGGCTGGAAGCGGCGACTGATCCATTCGTGGCGTATCGACGCTGTGCGTCGCGTTTCGCCAACCACGATCCCGTGCAGCAGATGCTGTTGACGGACATTTCGCTGCAGCTGCCGTCTCAGTTCCTCACGAAGGTCGATCGGGCGACCATGGCCTACGGAATCGAGGCGCGCGTGCCCCTATTGGACGACGGTGTGGCCTCGCTTGCGATCGGTCTGCCGGTGGCGCTGAAGGTTCGCGGTATGCAAAAGAAGATCGTGTTGCGCGATGCAATGCGCGGCCGGTTGCCGGCCGATATTCTAGACGGGCCTAAGACGGGTTTTGGAGTGCCTTACGAGGAATGGCTGCGCGGAGCGCTGCATGGATTTGCGCGCGCGGCGATTCTCGAAAGTAACTTTGTCGAACGCTTCGGACTGGAGCGCAATCATCTCGAAACCGCACTCGCTGAACATCGTTCACGGCGCCGTGATCGCGGCTTTTTGCTTTGGAAGTTGTTGCAGTTGGCCCTCTGGTCCCGGCAGTATTTGTCGTGACGGGAGATACTCGTCGCGTCTTGTTCGTCGGAGCTTTTCCGCCGCCCGGAGGTGCCATTCTCGGTGGCATGGTCACGTCGTGCCGAATACTGTTGTCGTCGAGTTTTCCCTCCCGACTGGACCTGGACCTATTGGATAGCACGCAGATCAGCAACCCGCCCCCCGAATTTGTAGTGCGGCTGGTGCGAGCAGCGCGCCGATTCGTGCATTTCATTGCTCGGGTCGAACGGCGACGGCCGGATGCGGTACTGCTGTTCGTCGCAGTCGGCGCGAGCATCGTGGAGAAGGGCGCCATGGCGTGGTATGCGCGCCTGCGTGGCGTGCCGGTCATCATGTTTCCGCGCGGCGGATCCGTAGTGAACGATTGCCGCGAATCGGCGTTCACCCGTACGTGGGTCAGATGGTCGTTCGGAGGCGCGCGAAAAATCGTTTGTCAGAGCGAGGCATGGCAGCGATTTGCGATCGATGTGCTCGGGTTCGTACGGACCAACGTTGCGGTGATACGCAACTGGACGGCCACTCGCGAACTGCTGGATGTCGGCGAGAAACGCGTTGCCCGGCAAGATTCGTCCGTTCGTTTGCTTTTTCTTGGATGGCTCGCGCGCGACAAAGGTGTCTTCGAACTGATCGAGGCGTGCCGGCGGCTGGCAAGCAACCGGCGGTTTACGCTCGATATCGTAGGCGAGGGCAACGCGTCCGTTGAAGCCCGTGAGCTCGTTGTGCGGCATGATTTGAGCGCCGTGGTCCGCTTTCGCGGCTGGCTGCGTGGAGAGCCTCTTCTTCAAGCGCTTCGCGAGGCGGATGTCCTGGTCCTTCCATCGTGGGCGGAGGGCCTTCCTAACGCGATGGTTGAGGCAATGTCGGCTCGGCTCGCAGTCGTCGTCACCGCTGTTGGAGCAATCCCTGAGCTGATCACTGACCGCATTAGTGGATTGCTGGTCGAGCCTCGAAACGCAGATTTGCTTGCCGACGCCCTCGGCGAAATCATTGACGACGGCGAACTTCGCGAACGCCTCGCGCGGGAGGGCTATCGAATCGCAATGCGCGATTTCGAGGTTGAGTCGGCAGTCAATCGATTGGTCGCGGAGATCGAGGGTACGATAGTCGCCGGGCGCGAACACCGGCTGTCTGGCCGATCACTGTAGTCACGGGAAGCTTTCGATGGATTCGGACAAGAAGGCAGTGGAGGAATTCTGGGACAAAGCCTCGTGCGGCGAGGATCTGTACCTGCAGAATCAGCGGCGCGACGGATACATCGAGCACGCGCGTCGGCGCTACGAGCTGGAGCCAATCATAGAGGAATTCGCAGAGTTCGCATCGGCCAAGGATCAGAAAGTTCTGGAGATCGGAGTCGGACTCGGCGCGGACCACCAGCGCTTCGCGGAGGCAGGAGCACGGCTGACCGGTATCGACCTGACCGAACGTGCGGTGGCGCACACTCGGCGCAGGCTGGAGCTGTTTGGCTATGATTCTGTGCTGTCGATCGGCGATGCAGAGAATCTCGAGTTTCCTTCCGATGCATTCGACTGCGTGTATTCTTGGGGCGTGCTGCATCATTCCCCAAATACGCCCCAGGCGATTTCAGAAGTACACAGAGTGCTGCGGCCGGAGGGTGTCGCGAAAGTAATGATTTATCACAAGTGGAGCCTTGTCGGGTACATGCTCTGGATACGTTACGCGCTTCTTCGGCTGCGCCCGTGGAGGACATTGACGGAAGTCTATGCCCGGTATCTCGAGAGTCCGGGAACCAAGGCCTATTCGTTGAATGAGGCGAGGCGCATGTTCGCGACGTTCAGCTGCGTGCAGATCCGCACCTCGCTGACGCATGGGGACTTACTCGAGTCAGCGGCCGGCCAGCGCCATGGCGGTGCCCTCCTGTCGCTGGCGCGAAAGATCTGGCCGCGAAGGCTGCTGCGAAAATACGCGGGTTCACACGGGCTGTTTATGTTGATCCGGGCTGTGAAATGACGCAACCGGAGAACAAGTACGGGGACCGAATATGCACCTCGAACATTTAAAACTTCTGGCCTGCCCAGCCTGCCATGGCAGTTTGACCTGTGTGCAAGGCGATGCGGCATCGGCGGTCGGCACGATCACCGAGGGACGCCTTGGCTGCATTTCCTGCCGACAAGAGTACCCGGTGATCGCCGGAGTTCCCCGCTTCGTACCGCGCGAGAACTACGCCTCCGGTTTCGGTTTGGAATGGACTAAACATGCTCGCACGCAATACGACAGCTACTCGGGGATTCCGGTCTCCGAGCAGCGTTTTTTTGCCCAGACCGGCTGGCCTCGCGACATGCATGGTGAGTTGATTCTGGAAGTGGGCAGCGGATCGGGACGATTTACGGAACAGGCGGCAAAGACAGGCGCCACCGTGGTGTCCCTCGACTACAGCTATGCGGTGGATGCCAACTATGCGTCCAACGGCGCCCGGGACAATGTGCTGATCGTACAGGCCGATGTATTTGCAATGCCGTTCCGGCCACAAACCTTCGATCGCCTGTTTTGTTTCGGCATGCTGCAGCATACTCCAAGCCCATCGCGAGCCTTCGCCGCATTGCCGAAATTCTTGAAACCGGGCGGCGCGCTTTGCGCGGATATCTACCGTGCCTCGCTCTTACGCACCGTTTTGCTGACGAAGTATTGGGTGCGCCCATTTACCCGCCGCATGAATCCGGATCGTTTGTACGAGCGCGTTCAGCGCTGGGTGGACTTCATGTGGCCGCTCGCCAATTTGATTCGCCGCCTGCCCAAGGGGCACGGCATCAATTGGCGGCTGTTGGTAGCCGACTACAGCCCTCTCGGGTTAAAGGGACAGATCCTCAAAGAATGGTCCTATCTCGATACATTCGACATGCTTGCACCGCGCTACGATCGACCCGCGACTCGCAAGACATTCCAGCGCTGGGGCGAGCAGGCAAATCTCGCGGACATCGATGCGCACCACGCCCCCCATGGCGTGGTGATGCGCGCGAGAACCCCGTCTTAGTCAGCGCGCCGTCAGCGCGCGGCGCAACTCGTCCCGGAGAGAATTTGGCGCACGCCAACCAGTGCGCAAGTAGGTGTCACGGGTGTTCACCACCAACGAGCCGCACAAGCGCTCGATATCGGCGCGCCTGCCGAGAACACCGCCCGCCAGTCGCAGCAGCGCCGCGGGTACGGGCAACAGGCGCTCGGGCCGCCCCATCAACCGCGCGCACAATCGCAAGAGGTCGGACGTGGAGATCGACTCCTCGTCGGCAACGATGAGCGGGTAGCCGACCGCGCCGCGGTTCGACAGGCAATTGATCAGACAGTCGCAGAGATTCCAGACGCTGATCAGGCTGCGCCGATTGTGGATCGCACCCAGGGGCAAGGGTATTCCCCTGGCTACCCAGCGGATCATGCGTCCAAAGTTTCCGGGAGCATGAGGCCCATACACCAGCGGCGGACGAACGATGCAAAGCTCGAGTGTCGTATTGGCTTTGGCATTCTCGGCCGCTCGCTCGGCATCCAGCTTGGATTGCGAATAGAAGTCGTGCGGAGCCGCAGCGCTTGATCCATCGAAGGCTGAATTCCCAGAATCGGCGCCGAGCACGCCGATTGAACTCAGCAGAATGAGCCGCCGCACACCCAGGGTCCCCGCTGCTGCCGTCAGTTCCGCAACCGCAGAGACATTGACGGACCGGACGCGGTTGGCGTCGGCCTCATCTCGCGGGGAGCCGCGATGCGCGATGGCGGCCAGGTGCACTATGGCGTCGACGCCATGCAGCGCCTCGGCCCAGTTGGTTTGGGTAATGTCGCCGATTTCGCGAATTTCCACGTTTGGGATCGTGTCGGGGAGCGCCCCGCGCCGCACCAGCGCGCGCACCGCATGTCCACGTGCAGAAAGCGCGGCGATCAAATGCCGGCCGACGAAGCCCGTGGCGCCGGTGACAAGGATCAGCGGTAAAGATGCTTCGTTATTCAGATGCGGTCCCGGCGGCACGCTGCAGAACTCTCAACGAGTCCGACGCCTGGCGAGTTCGTGAATACAAAGGGGCAGACCGTTCGGCCGCCGCAGCAAGACGCGTGCGCAGTCCAGCATCGCGCGCCAAGGTCAGCGCCGCATTCGCCAGCGCTGCCGAATCCATGGGCGCGACGACGATGCCGCAACCGCAGCGATCGACGATACTCGAGCCGTCGCCGCGGGGAGCCGCATAGATCGTGGGTAGGGCCACGGCCATCGCCTCGAATATCTTCGACGGGATCACGCTTTCAAATACCGGATCGGCCCGCAGGTGCACCAGCGAGGCATCGCAGACCGACCAAAATCGAGGCATCGCCGACTTTTCCTGACGCGGCGCGAACGCTACATTGTCGAGCTTGCGCGCCCGCGCCTGCGACTCCAATTCCGCTTTCGCTGCGCCGACCCCGACGAAAAAGAACGTCACTTCACTGTCTCGCAACAGTTCGGCCGCATCGAGCACATTTTCAAGTCCGTGTGCGAGACCGAGCGTCCCGAGATACCCGACCACGAAACGGTTCCCAAGTTGAAATTCCGCCTCGATCGCAAGATCACGCGGTCTGCCGGGCTGAAATAGTTCGAGGTTGGCGCCGTTGATGACAACGTCGATCTTATCCGCACTGATCCCGCGCCGTACGAGGTCGGTTTTGAATGCGGGCGTCAGCGCCAGGATTCTCGCCGAATGACGATACAGAAACAGCTCCAGCCGTTCGAGGGCGCGCAACGCGCGCGACGCGCCGCCGAGCGCATTGGTGGCCGCGATGCTGGCGGGCCAGAGATCGCGAATCTCGAACACATGCGGCACGCGCCTGAGCATTGCGTGCAGTACGCCCGCCATGGGAACAAACAGATGCGGAGAGGTCGAAATGATCACGTCCGGCCGCTTCTCGAACCATGCGGATACAAATGCGGACAACATGTACGACACATAGTCGAGCGTCCGGCGCACGACGCCTGCATTCGCGGTGATATAGGTGACAATCCGAACGACGCGGATGCCGTCCAGCATCTCCACGGTGCGGAGGGCGTTGCGGTAACCGGCAAATACCTTTCCCTCGGGGAAGTTCGGCGCGCTGCATAACACTGTCACCGCATGCCCTGCGCCCACCCACAGCTTTGCGCGCTCATAAACATGAGCCGCCGGTGCGGACGGCTCGGGTAGAAAGTGATCGGAGAAGAACAGAATTCGCATGGTCAGACGGTTCACGGAGCTGAAACTTCGAGAGGATTGCCGGTTTCGGCCGTATTGTCACGCAGATTGCGTGATTTCGCCCCACGGGCGCGGGAAGACACTACAATTATTGTTTATGCATGGTGAGCACAGAGAAATTGCAGACGCCGGACGGCCCCGCTAAATGTGCGGCATCGTCGGAGTGCAGGGCGACTTCCCCGCCGGCCTGCTGAAGCGGATGACGGACTGTGTCGCGCATCGCGGGCCCGACGGGGAGGGCGCGCACTGGATCGATGTGCCGCACGAGGCGCGAACCGGTCTCGGGCACCGACGGCTCGCCATCATCGATCTCTCTGCCGCGGGATGTCAGCCCATGGTGCTACGGCCGCCGGGTGCGGACGCGGGCGCTGTCCTGACGCTGGTATTCAACGGCGAAATATACAATTATCGTGAGTTGCGAGAGGAACTGGCCGCGGCGGGCCATCGCTTCACCACCCAAACGGACTCGGAAGTTCTGCTGCATCTGTACGAACGGCACGGGCTCGACGCGCTCAGCCGCTTGAACGGGATCTTCGCGTTCGGCATTCACGATGCAAGAATTGAAGGCCGACCGTCCGGCGTCGAGCGTGGAGCCTTGTTCCTCGCGCGCGACCAGGCCGGCGTGAAGCCTTTGTATTTCACCAGCACGCCGCAGGGCTTCTTGTTCGCCTCAGAGATCAAGGCGTTGCTGTGCCACGCGGATGTTGCGCGCGAGATCGATCCAGTGGCGCTGCACCAGATGCTCGCCTACCTCTGGACGCCGGCGCCGCGCACCATGCTGCGTGCGGTGCGCAAGCTGGAGCCGGGCTGCGCGATGCTGGTGCATCGCAAAGGAATCGTGCGGCACTGGCGTTACTATCGCTTGCCCTATGACGGCCGCCGCGATCCGCGGCCGCGCGCGGCCATTGCGGCAGAACTGAAGGACCGTGTGGAGCAAGCAGTGCGGCGCCAATTGGTTGCCGACGTGCCCGTGGGTGCATTCCTCTCCGGGGGGCTGGATTCGAGCGCCGTCGTTGCCATGATGCGCAAAGTGCAGCCCGACCAGCGGATTCAGTGCTTCTCCATCGGCTTCGGCGACGACGTCGACAACGAGGGCAACCCCGCGGACCTACCCTATGCGCGCCGCGTCGCCGAACACTTGCGCGTCGACTTGGAGGAGATCCGCATCAGCGCATCATCCATTGATCGGCTCGAGGAAATAGTTGCCCTGCTGGATGAGCCGCAAGCCGATCCGGCGCCGATCAACGCGCTGTTCATCGCCGACCGGGCGCGTGCCATGGGCATTCCCGTGCTTTTGTCGGGAGCGGGCGGAGACGACATTTTCAGCGGCTATCGGCGGCACCGTGCGCTGCGGTTCGAACGCTGGTGGGCATGGCTTCCGCCGTCCGCCCGTGCCGCGATTCAGTCGTCGGCGGCCCGGGCTGCGATGGGCGGGGGCAGGAACCAGGGAAGAGTCCTGGGCCGGCGCCTGACCAAGATGTTTGCCCATGCCGGCGAAGACGCTGAACGGCGCCTGATCTCCTATTTCTGGTGGAGCCCTGATGCGCTGAGGCGCAGCTTGTACTCGGCCGACTTTGCGGCGCAAGTCAGTACGGCGGACGTAGCGGAGCCGCTGCTGGCGAGCCTGGCCGAAATTCCGGCCGAATCGGATCCGTTGCAACGCATGTTGTTCCTGGAAACGCGGCACTTTCTAGCCGACCATAATTTGAACTACACCGATCGGGCGGGTATGTCCGCCGGGGTCGAGGTGAGGGTCCCGTTGCTCGACTTGGATCTGGTCGACTTTGCAGCAAGGATTCCCGCATCGATGAAGCAGACGGGAAGTGTCGGCAAGTCAATCTTCAAGGAAGCCATGCGGGGTGTTCTGCCGCGCGACGTCATCTATCGGCCCAAGAGCGGATTCGGCGCGCCGCTGCGGCGGTGGTTGCGGCACGAGCTGCGCCGAAAAGTAGAGGATACGCTGGATTCCTCGGTATTGCGCCGCCGCGGCTTTTTTGACCCGCTCCGTGTCCACGCGCTGATCGACGATGATCGTCAGGGTAGAATCGACGGCAGCTACACGATATTTGCGCTCATGTGCTTTGAGTTGTGGTGTCGCCGTTTCATCGATGTTTAAATCGGCGGCTATTATCGGATTACAAAGCGAATAATCGATGCAACAACTGCTACAGTCGCTGGCGAACGGCCGAATCGTTCTTGAACAGATCCCGGTCCCGGTTCCCGTGTCCGGCGCAATCCTGATTCAAAGCTCGCGCTCGCTGATCTCCTCCGGAACGGAGCGCATGCTGGTCGAGTTCGGACGCGGCAGCTGGATCTCGAAGGTACAGCAGCAGCCGGAGAAGGTGCGTCAGGTGTTCGACAAAATGCGTACCGACGGCGTGGCTGCGACGCTCGAGGCGGTGCGCAGCAAGCTGGATCAGCCCATCCCGCTCGGCTATTGCAATGTCGGGCGCGTTGCCGAGGTCGGTTCGGGGGTGACTGAGTTTGCCGTAGGCGAGCGGGTCGTTTCGAACGGCGCTCATGCGGAGTTCGTCGCCGTTGGACGCAACCTCTGCGCGCGCATACCAGGGTTGGTGAGCGACGATGAAGCCGTGTTCACCCCGCTGGCGGCGATCGCCCTGCAGGGATTGCGGCTGACCGCGCCGTCGATCGGCGAACGCATCTGCGTGGTCGGTCTCGGGCTCATCGGCCTGATCACGGTGCAATTGTTGCGCGCCAACGGCTGCAAGGTTCTGGGGGTCGATCCTGATCCGGACAAATGCGCGCTCGCGCGGCGATTCGGCGCCGACGTGGTCGACATGCAAGCGGGAGAGGATGTACTCAAAGTCGCGGAGCGGTTTTCCTCCGGGCAAGGGATCGATGCTGTGTTGATCGCAGCCGCCACCGACAGCAACGCGCCGGTGGAGCAGGCGGCACGGATGTGCCGCCAACGCGGTCGAATCGTCCTGATCGGCGTCACCGGACTCGAACTCAATCGCGCGGACTTCTACAAGAAGGAGATTTCGTTCCAGGTGTCGTGCTCCTACGGCCTCGGACGTTATGACGAGGTGTATGAGGGCCGCGGGATCGACTACCCGTTCGGGCTGGTGCGCTGGACCGAACAAAGAAATTTCCAGGCCGTGTTGCAGCTGATGGAATCAGGTCAGCTCGATGTCCGCCCGTTGATCAGTCATCGATTTTCCTTCGCAGCGGCGGCAGCGGCCTACGATCTGCTGGCCGATCGGAATCAAGCTTCGCTCGGGATCGTGCTCGACTACCCGGATGAGGCGAGGGCGCCGGCGATGTTGCGCACCAGGCCGGTTCAGGCGCGGACCGCCAACGCTCCCACGGGGGCCCCCGCCGTGGCGTTCATCGGTGCGGGCAATTACGCGGGACGCTTATTGATTCCGGCATTTCGTGCGGCCGGTACGCGCCTGTTCGCGGTGGCGACGGCCAACGGCATCAATGCCGCGCGCTACGGGCGTCAATTCGGCTTTGAGGTGGCGACAACCGACGTCGAGTCGGTGTTTGCCGCGCCGCAAGTCGATTGCATCGTGATTGCCACCCGCCACGATACCCATGCGCAATTCGTTCAACGAGCCCTTGCCGCGGGAAAGCATGTATTCGTCGAGAAGCCGTTGGCTCTCAGCAGCGGCGAGATAGACGCGATCGAGGCGATGCTTGGCGACCCGGCGGTGGAGCGTGGCCGCACGCTCATGATCGGGTTCAATCGCCGATTCGCGCCGCTGGCGGTGAGGATGAAGGCGCTGCTGGGCGCTGTGCGCGAGCCGAAGTGCTTCATCATGACGGTCAACGCCGGCGCCGTGCCGGCGGGACATTGGACCGTGGAGGCCGCAGGCGGGGGACGCATCATCGGGGAGGCCTGCCATTTCATCGATCTGCTGCGATTCTTTGCCGGATCTCCCATCGTCGGCAGTGTCGCGCGACGCACCGGCGGCCGGCCCGATGATCCGTCAGTGTGCATTACCTTGAACTTTGCGGATGGTTCGCTGGGAACGATTCACTATGTGACGGGCGGCCATGCCTCCTTTCCCAAGGAGCGGGTCGAGGCGTTTGCGGGCGGCCGCGTCTTGCAGCTGGACAATTTTCGCCGCTTGCGGGCGTTCGGCTGGCCCGGATTCAAGTCGCAACGGTTGTGGCGCCAGGATAAAGGCCAGTATGCATGCGCGGCGGCCTTCGTTGCCGCCATCAAGACGGCGCAAGCATCGCCGATACCGCTGGAGGAAATTCTCGAGATCAGCCGCAGCACCATCGAAGTGAGCGAAGCGACACGGCATTGAGCAGCCTATCCAATTATTTTCACACGCTGCGGTATCTGCGGCCGGTTCAAGTCTTCGGGCGGGTTCGCTTCAAGATGTTGCGGCCGCAACCCGATCAGCGCGCAGCTCCGCCGCTGCGTGAGCCCGCCAATCGGCCGGTTGCGCCGATAGGGGCGCGGCGCTCCATGCTCGGCCCGGACCGCTTTGTGTTGCTGAACATCGAGGGTGCCTGTTCGGAGCCGGCTCATTGGGAAGGCGAAGGCCGATCGCAGTTGTGGACCTACCATTTGCATTACTTCGACGATCTCAACGCCGAGGACGCCGGTGCGCGCCGCTCCTGGCACGAGCGGCTCATCGAGCGGTGGATCGACGAGAACTCTCCCGGCGTGGGGACTGGCTGGGACCCCTATCCCATGTCGCGGCGCATGGTAAATTGGATCAAGTGGTCGCTCGGGGGAAATTTCCTGACGACGAAGGCGCAGCACAGCCTGGCGGTGCAGGCACGGTGGTTGAGCCGGCGCATCGAGTCGCACCTGCAGGGTAATCATGTATTCGCGAATGCAAAGGCACTGATCCACGCCGGCCTTTTTTTCGCAGGGGAGGAGGCGGACGGTTGGCTGCGGCACGGCATTTCCCTGGCACAAACCGAGCTTGCGGAACAAGTCCTGGCGGATGGGGGACACTTCGAGCGCAGCACCATGTATCACGCCGCGTTTATGGAGGACCTGCTTGATGCGATGAACGTGATGCAAGCTTACGGGCGTACGGTCGACGCCGCCTGGGGCGATACGGCGGTACACATGATGGCGTGGCTCGAGGCAATGTCGCACCCCGACGGGGGCATCGCATTTTTCAATGACGCCGCGTTCGGCGGCTCGCCGACGGCCGTGCAATTGCGCAATTACGCGGAACGGCTCAACGTCGGCGTCGAATCAGCGGTGGGCGGGGACGTGCGCCGCTTGATTCCGAGCGGCTACATCAGCGTCGATTCGCCTCCCTTTTTTCTGGTGTGCGATGTCGCGCCGATCGGTCCGGACCATCTGCCTGCTCATGCGCACGCGGATACTCTGAGCTTCGAGTTGAGCTTCAAGGGCCGTCGCGTATTCGTCAATTCAGGAACTTCCGAATATGGTCTCGGCGCGGAACGCCAGCGGCAGCGCGGTACGGCGGCACACTGCACGCTGGTGCTCGACGGCGAGAATTCGAGCGAAGTATGGGCGGGCTTTCGCGTAGCACGCCGGGCACGGGCACGATTGCTGGAGTCGCGCAAGGAAGGATCAACAGTGATCGTCACCGGCGAGCACGATGGTTACCGGCGCTTACCAGGCAGGAATTTACATCGACGAAGTTGGCTGCTGGGTGCGCATGAGCTTTCGATTGAAGACACCATCGAGGGGCATTTTCGCAGCGCCTATTGCTACTTTCACCTGCATCCGCAGATTCAGGTGCGGCGCAGCGGGGAATCCGGATTGCACCTCAGCGATGCGAGCGGAATGCTGCTGGAAATGCAGTTCGACGGCGCCGCCACGGTGCAAGTGGCCGATTCGACATGGCATCCGGAGTTTGGGGTCGCTGTGCCAAGCCGCTGCATCGTCGCGGGGCTCGGCGGCCAGCGGCTGAAGACGTTGATGCACGTATGACGTTGCTACGATTGCTGGCGGCGATATTGAGCAACCCGCTGCTGATGGCGATGATCCTGGCTTGCACGGGATTGCTGCTGTTGCGCCGGCAGAGGCGGCGCCTTGGGAAGTGGCTCATCGCGGCGGGGGCCGCGCTTGCCTACCTTGCATCGACGTCGCTGGTTGGCAACGCGCTGATTGCGCCATTGGAGAGCCAATATCCGCCCTTCGATGCCGAGCAAGCGGCCGGTGTGCACGACATCGTGGTCCTTGGCAGCGGCTATGAACCGCGCGATGGCTTTCCGGTCACAAGCGCGCTGGACGCGGACGGTCTCGCGCGCATCGTCGAGGGGGTGCGCCTGGCGCGCATGATCCCGAATGCGCGTTTGCTGGTCTCCGGCGGGGCACCTCCGGGATTTGCGCGGCCCGCTAAAGGTTACGCGCAGATGGCCGCGGAATTGGGCATCCAGCCATCAGCGCTGGTGATCATGGATCGCGCGCTCGACACTGCCCAGGAAGCAGGCGACGTTGCGGCATTGCTGGGGCACGCACCGTTCATTCTGGTCACTTCTGCGTACCACATGCCGCGGGCGATGCAGTTGATGCTGCGTGCGGGGGCGCGGCCGGTACCCGCGGCCACCGGACATCTGCTGCGCGTGCAGCGTGCTGCCGATCGATTCGGTGTAATTCCGGGCGCGCGCGGGCTGTACAAGACTGAAACGGCCCTGCACGAGTATTGGGGGCTGGCTGCGGCCGCGTTGCGAATCGAGCGATGAAACTTCTCAGAGCCTTGCGCGGGTATCGGCCGCTGGCGTTCGTGCCTGACGGAATCCTGCTCGCCCGTGGATATGCCCTGTACCTTGCCAATCTCGACTGCTCGCGTTTGAGCCGCATAGGGTCTGTGCCGCACGCGCTGTCCTCCGGCGTCTTGCGGCGCTCACGATTGGTCGAGCGCATATTGAGGCTTGGCATCCGCTTCGGCTGCCGCATCGATGAGGGTGGGTATCTCCTCGCTGAACGAAACCGGTTGTGGCGCCTGGAGCTGCCGAGCGGGAAGGTGCGTCTGGATCACGTCATAGAAAACGCCATGAAACCCCTTTGGATCGGCCGCATCCACGGGATCGAGGGATTTACAGACGGTGCCTGCTTCGGAGAATATTGGTACAACGCGTCCAAGGCGCCGGTGAACATCTGGTTGCGCAGCCCAGAAGGCGTCTGGCGCATCGCCCATACCTTTCCCAGAGGGACCATCGAGCACGTTCACGGGATGATTCCGGATGAGAGCCGCGGAATCGTATGGATAGTGACCGGGGATTCCGGCGACAATGTGGGAATCTGGGCGGCGCGCCGCGGTTTTTCCGAAGTCCTGCCCGTACTCGTCGGCAAGGAGGATTTCAGGTGTTGCTGGGTGGCTTTCTCGGAGGGCCAGATCATCTACGCCACGGACAGTCCCCTCGCGATCAATTCCGTGAGGCGGCTGATATTGCCGGAGGGATATTCGGAATCGCCGGAGCCGTGGATCGGCGCACGTTCCGAGCCCTTAATGGACATCAGCGGCAGTTCCATTTACTCCTGCCGCGTCCAGGGCCAGGTGGTATTTTCAACCACCGTCGAACCGGGACTGCTCACGGGCAATAAGCTGCGGGACTGGCTGGATAGGCGGCCGGGGCCCGGAATCAAAGGCATGTATTCGGATCTCATGATCGGCACGCCAGCCGGATTCACGCTTGCGGGGCGCTGGGCGAAGGACCCATGGCCATTCCGGCTCTGCGAATTGGGATCCATCAGCTTCCCGACAGGGATCAATCCGGGGCGCTGCCTTTATGCGTATTTCACCGGCCTTGCGCGCCAGGATGGAAGCATGAGCGTCTTTGAACTCGAGTGAGGGCCTCGACGAAATCTTCTGAAGTACGGCGTGCATTCTTGGATAATGCGCGGATGCAGAATCCCCGCAAAATCCATCTCATCGCCGCGGCGCGCCCCAATTTCATGAAAATTGCGCCGCTCTATCATGCCTTGTTGCCCGAGAGTTGGTGCCATGCGCAGATCGTGCATACGGGACAGCACTACGACTACAACATGTCCGCGTCGTTCTTCCGCGACTTGAAGCTGCCCGAGCCCGATTTCCATCTGGAGGTGGGCAGTGGTTCCCATGCCGAGCAGACGGGCCGCGTGATGATCGAATACGAAAAGATCGCGGAGCTTCAACGCCCGGATTGGATCGTCGTGGCGGGCGACGTGAATTCGACGCTCGCATGCGCGCTGGTGGGGACTAAACTTCGCATCCCGGTGGTGCACCTGGAAGCGGGGTTGCGAAGCGGGGATCGAAGCATGCCGGAGGAAATCAACCGGTTGGCGACCGATGCGATCGCCGACGTATTGTGGACGCCGTCGGCCGATGCCGACGCCAATCTGCTGCGCGAGAACGTGCCGGCCGAGAAGATCGACCGCGTGGGTAATTTCATGATCGATTCCTACGAGATGCTGCGTGACTCGATCGCCGCTGCGAGGATGGTCGAACGACTGTCGCTCTCACCGCGCGGATTTGCGGTGGTCACCCTGCATCGGCCCGCGAACGTCGACGGCGCCGATTCGCTGGCCTCATTGATCGCGCAATTATCGAGCGCGTCCCAATTTCTGCCCATGGTGTTCGCGGTACACCCGCGCACCCGCAAGCGCCTGAAGGAATTCGGGCTGATGGCGCAATTGGAGAATTGCGCGAGCATCCGGCTCACCGAGCCTTTGGGGTATGTTGAATTCATGAATTTGGTGTCCAATGCCGCGGTCGTAGTGACGGATTCCGGCGGCGTACAGGTGGAAACCACTTACCTTGGGATCCCTTGCCTCACTCTGCGCGATACCACGGAACGTCCGATCACGATCGAGGAAGGATCGAACCGTTTGGTGCAATCGCAAGCGCTGACCGGTGCGCTCGGTGATGTGATGAACGGTCGCTTCCACACGGGCCGGCGGCCTGCGCTGTGGGATGGGAAAGCGGCGGAACGATCAATAGTTGCTTTGAGAAGACGTGCGAACATTGACTCGAAATCTGAAGACGGCGTCGGCTGATGGGGTGGGCCGACTCGAAGCGATTTTGATTCTGGGGTAGTATCTTGGATATTGTCTGCGTCGCAATCTTAACCTTCCTTTTTGCTTGGGTTGCGACTGGCTTCGCCCGGCGGCATGCGTTGCGTAACGAGATCCTGGACATTCCAAATGTGCGGAGTTCTCACGATACGCCGACCCCCCGGGGCGGTGGTCTTGCGATCGTGACGGCATTCCTGGGTGCCCTGGTATTTCTGGTGTCCGCCACCTTGCTGCAATTCAACATCGCGTTTGTGCTCGTCGCGGGCGGCGGCGCGGTTGCACTGACGGGGTATTTGGACGATCGCAAGACCGTGCCTGCAAGCATTCGAATTTGCGTCCACATTCTAGCCGCTACTTTGGCGGTGATGGTCGTGGGAGGTATCACGGAACAGACGCTTCGACATATGGCACTGCATGGAGTCTGGGCGGGCAACCTGCTCGGTATAGTCGCACTGACCTGGTTTACCAACCTCTTTAACTTCATGGACGGAATAGACGGCATTGCGGGCAGCGAGGCCGTCTTTGTGGCGGGAGCCGGCGCACTCCTTACTTGGCGATACGGGGGGGACGGCGGTTTGATGGCCGCGATGCTTGTCTTGGCCGCCGCGACGCTGGGTTTTCTCATATGGAATTGGCCGCCTGCGCGGATTTTCATGGGCGACGTGGGCAGCGGATTTCTTGGATTTACCGTCGCAGTGTTGGGTCTCGCCGCAAGCCGGCACAGCGCCATGCCCATCGAAATGTGGGCAATCTTGAGTGGGGTTTTCTTCGTCGATGCAACGGTTACGCTGCTGAGACGGATTGTGCGGGGCGATCGCTGGTTTGAAGCACATCGGTTGCACGCCTACCAAATCCTCGCGAGTCGATGGAAGGCGCATTTGCCGGTCACCGTTCTGGTCATCGCAATCAACGTGTTTTGGTTGTTCCCCTGGGCCTGGATTGCCGCGATTTACCCCGCGCGTGCCATGTTATGTGTAGCCGCGGCGATGGTGCCGCTGATAGTAACGGCCTTGCTGGTCGGCGCCGGCCGCAAGCGAATCTAATGCATATTTCAAACTTTAACCGTTGATTCCGGCACTCATATACCATGAGCCTCGTGAGGGTTTTCGCGGCCCCGTCGTAGGTCCGGCGCCGCCATGCAACATCGGGACACATCGCAACATGTTCTCCATTTTGGCCGAATGCAGTTACCTCCGCTAGCCCAAATTGCAGCGGCACTGCGCAAGACCACTGAGATACTGGCGCATGCACTCGCCGTTCCGACGGACGAGCCTCCGCTCTGGACGGAATTCGAGTGGCATATCGCTCGTG
>Ga0137404_10000695_pt1 | contig 22178 bp, 17 predicted proteins | sample CZOMad2_1_16fung_FD_108285 | JGI IMG/M metagenome (GOLD analysis project Ga0137404, IMG submission 108285) | Vadose zone soil fungal communities from Angelo Coast Range Reserve, California, USA - CZOMad2_1_16fungal (Illumina Assembly) | ecosystem: Environmental > Terrestrial > Soil > Vadose... | reverse complement strand
TTCCAGCTGGACCCACTCGGGCATCGTCGCCACATGTTCTGACTTAGCTGGCCCAGTTTCAATAGAACAGGTTGGGAAGGGGGCAAGCGGAATTACACACTTCTCACCCCAACAGCCCTGAGCCCCCGCTGAGTTCCATCAGCTCAACCTTCAGAGTCATCAAATCAAGTTTTAATCGAACAGGTGGGAAGGGGCGCTCAGGGCTGCTAGGGTAAGAAGTGTGTTTAGGTCCGCTTGCCGCCGCTGAGATACATGAGCATCACTTTTCAAAAGATCCATGAATCCTTTGAAGGTTGCTACTGATGTATCTCAGCGGGGGCGCGCTCAGGGCTGCTGGCGTGAGAAGAGTGTTTGGTCCGCTTGCCCCCTTCCCAACCTGTTCCATTGAAACGTGATTAATGACTTTGAAAGTGACTTTTTTTCGGTTTCGTGTGATTTAGTGGATCGGACTGCCGTCGGGGACGATCACTCTAAGGATCAAGCGGTTGTTAAGCCTTGCACAAAAAGATGCGATGGTCTGTACAGTACCGCGAGCGAAGCGACCGGGTGTTACACTCGACTTCCGGATGTGATTCTCATAATTGGCGGCCAGTCAATTAGTTAGTTGAAGCGCAACATCCGGTCGCTTCGCTCCCGGTACTGTACTGATCGCGCTCCACGTGGCGGTAGTCAGGACTTTTCAGATGGACGACGAAAACGACGATCTCATTCCACAAAAACAATCACTCTTTCCTCTATCTGCTGACGACATTGTCGACAACGCCTTACAAAGTTTGGATGAGCATCAGGCGAGGGAAGTAACAAAGAAAGCTGCGGATGAACTGGTTAGAATCGCGGTGGAGAAGCGAAAGGCTGAATACCGCAGCGACCGCGCCCAGGACGAGATGCGGAATCTCATCAGCAACGCAAACCTGTTGGACGAAAAAGTTGGTGACTACAAGATCAACAGCACCTTCGAAACCGCCACGGGAACCACCAGCGTCGAGATCAAAAAATCTCGCAGAACACACTGATTCTGATTTTCGTCATAGCCGCTTTCCTAGTCCTGGCTTTGGTTCTTGTGCTACTAAGGTTTTGAGTACGTCATAGCTACTCGCATCCGACCGAATATCAGCTAATGCACTCTTGTGCTTTTTGTGCCTCTTTTATGGCTTTTGAGGCAAAGGCCCTGGCAGGCTAGCTAGTCTACAAACGGTAAAGATTGCCCCACACGATAATTTATCTGGAATCAAGCCGGGATTGAGCATTTCCGATTATTACATAAGAAATCCGCGCTCCAATGGGTCGGACTCTGCTGTGTCGGGCGACGTAGGACGTACTGTGAGAGAGGTCTCTATCTCCAGTTGGGTTACTGCTCTAAATCTGAACGCTTTGGAGTTACTATGATGAAAATATCGGGATTAGCCATTCTTGGAGGTCTGCTGGTTGCGACTTTTCCGGCGGTCGCACCGGTGCGGGCAGATTCAACCAGGGTAGCAAACATACAGCCTGCGAATCACGAACACGCTGTAAATCTTTCTTTGGATGTTACACAGCCGAGCGAACGTCTCTTTGCAGTCAGATCGGACGGCAAGAATACTGGGGGGACCTTTGGTCTTCCCAGGTTTAGACCGACTATTGACCTGCATTACGGTAATCAGCCTCTTGGCACAGCTCCGGTTCCCGAGCCTGCAACGATGGCGTTGCTCGGAACGGGTTTAGCTGGTTTAGTGGGTATGATGCGAAAAAGGCGAAACTAAACGAAGTACAGAGCTTAGCAGTAAATCAGCAAAGCAAAGAAAAAGACCGTCGTTCGAACGACGGTCTTTTTCCTTGACAAACGACGTGAGCATTCGAGATTCTCGTCGTCAATCATCATTTGTGCCGCAATATCTCTCCATGATACAAGTGCGCTGGCGCATAGACCGACTTTCACGGCTGTGCTAGAGGTGACAGCCGCAGCACGACCCCTTCTTCCAGAAATCAGAACTCGCCAGCTTAAAGAAAATCGTCTGACTATCTGTCCGGATTACCGCAGTCAGGATATACGCTCGGGGAAGGCAATGACTGAATAGCTGACTCTCAACGGACTTCACTGCCGCGTTAAGGAGATAACCAATCATGACGAGAATGTTTTTCGAAAAATGCCCGTTAGTTCCCTTGTCTGCTCTCTTTTTACTCATGACCGTGACCTCTGCTTTGGCGCAAAACACGATGTTCACTTACCAGGGCCGGTTACAGGATGGCGGCACACCGGCGAATGCCAGCTACGACTTGCAGTTCACGGCTTGGGATGCGCTGACTGGCGGCACGCAGCAGCCGCAACCGTCGCCGGTGACAGTCACGCGTCTGAGTGTGCTGGTCACTGGCGGCATATTCACCGTGCCGCTGGATTTTGGCGCGACCGCGTTTCCAGGTGCTGACCGATTTCTGGAGATAAGTGTGCGGCCCGCGGGTGGTGGCGCGTTTACGGTTCTTTCACAAGCCGAGGTCTGGCGCGTGGCCTTCCTTCCAGTCGCGGGTCAACGTTAGTGAAAATTTCGTGTGCTTTCGTGGCTTTGATTTCGTGTAATTTCGTGGATCGGTATGTTTGCGGGTCATCAAGAATCAGCGATAGCACCCGCCTTCTGCGCGACTATCTGCTAACCTCTACTCCGCATGGAATTCATTCTGTTGAGACTGACAGGTTCGTGTGATTCCGTGTATCCGCCGTTTTCGTGCAATTTCGTGGATCTGTTCAAACGACCCGCTAACGAAACTGCAAAAAAATCAAATTAGCCACAGACTAACGCGGATAACACAGATCAAAACCGAATAATAAACCAGATCAACTACTTATCTGCTTCTGATCCGCGTCATCCGCGTTAATCTGTGGCTGATTTGGTTTTCGTTACAACGTGACACTGGAAACCTAGGCAACTCATCGTTATTGTCAAGTCAGATAATAATCAGACAGAATTGATGGGTATGAGTCCAAGTGTGAGGCACATAATCTCGACACGGCAATTTAGTTCAACTCTTCTGGTGGCACTGGCCCTGATCCCCGCTGCAGTCCGCGGTCAGGAAGTTCTCAGCAGAAAACCGGGAGAGTCGATTGAAACCTTTGCCAACAGAGTGTTGCCCCCAAATATAGAAATGGCGCATAAGGTGTTAATCGGTTCCTTTGGACCATCGAGTAATAATATTCTTCTGCTATTTCGCGGCGCCCTGGATACCAATTCAAATTACACAGGTTGGGTTTTGATCCCTCAGGACGATTCAGTTCTCACGGAACTCGTCCAAATGTACTAGGATTAGGCCGAGGTCCTTCATCACGAACGCACAAACCTCGTGTGCTTTCGTGCATTTGATTTCGTGTAATTTCGTGGATTGGTTTGGTAGGTGGTCGCAAATTGCGACCACCTACAGAAGCGGTAGACGCAGACAAGAACCACAGCTTCTGTCGCTCGCTCGCGCGGGCTCACATTATTCATTTCGCGCGCGTGATCCTGAGGGTTGCAGCCGGTGTGTGGGGTTTGACCTTGACGAGCTCCGCGCGCTGGAAATAAGAAGGGGAAACTCGCTATGCCCAGCTCAAATTCAATCGTGGTTTTGATCCTCGTCCTCATTGCACCTGGTCTCAGAGCCGCAGCCCAGGACAGACCATTAACGTCAACTGCGAATGGACAGGCCTCGACAACATTCCGGGCGCGTCGTGATCGGGCGATGCACACAGCTCCAAATGCGCTCGTGCTTGTTCGCTCACGGTCATCCGCTATGGCAGACAATCAGGACGGCTTTCGCCAGGATGCGGCGTTCTATTATTTAACTGGACTGGAGAACGCCGCAGGCGCGCTGCTGTTGATGGACTCGCGACGGCACGAGTCGTGGCTGTTTGTCCCACCGCCTGGTCAACTCCGCCGCTTCGGTGGTTTGATGCACCCGCCCTACGGTTACGTGGAGACCGGACAGGCGTCGGCCGGCCGCCTTGGGTTGGACCATGTCGTGTTCTGGGACGAGTTTGCCGCCTTCGTTGATCGCCGCCTCGCAGAGGATCCCAGCCTAACTATTCTTGGTCCATTCTCAAGCGGTACGTTCAGCATGCCACCGGCCGCGCTCACAGGCCATAACGAAGTGCGACTTTGGGAGAGTACAGTAAGAGCTCGCTGGCCAAAGGCGCAATTCGGACCGATGCCTGATCCAATTGCTCTGCGAGCAATCAAGGACCCAGACGAAGTGGCAGCGCTGCGGCGCGTCGCCGGTAGTAGTTCGGCGGCGCTGCGTGCGGGGCTCGCTGCGCTGCGACCGGGCCGGCGCCAGCGTGATGCCGAGGTCGATGTTGTAGCAGCGTGTGTGCGTGCGGGTGCGGAAGGTGTCTCGTTCTGGCCATGGCTAATGACAGGAAGCAATTCAGATATAGCATCGGCCATTCAATCGCTCGCGGATTATCGTTTTCTCGATCGCACGATGCGAGCAGGTGAACTGGCTCGCGTCGATGTGGGTTGCGCGCAGGATCATTATGAAGGTGACGTCGGTCGCACGGCACCGGTGAATGGACGTTTTGATCAGGGTCAACGCGAAGCGTGGGACATGTTCATTGCGGCATATCGTGCGGGACTGGATGCGATGAAGCCCGGACGAACATCAAAAGATGTCTTTGCTGCATGGCAACACGAGTTTGAACGGCAACGGCTCCAGTTAAAGACTTCGTTTGGCAAGCGAACGGCGGAAGTCGCTCTGTCAACGGAAGGATCAAAGTTCTGGCAGATGCATGGCGTTGGTCTTCAGAACGCCGAAGGTTTGATCGAAACCCTGACTCCGGGGCAGGTCCTGGCATTTGAACCGATTCTAACGGTGAATGGGGTTGGTCTATATCTCGAAGACATGATCCTCGTCACACCAGGTGGGGCAGAAGTGCTGACGAAGGGCTTGCCCTACACATCTTTTGAAATCGAAGCTTCTATGCGACGTCGTAGGTGAGTTTTCAAACTGCATCAGTACCAATAATCAGACAGAATTGATGGGTATGGGTCCAGGTGTGAGGCAGATAATCTCGACACGGCAATTTAGTTCAACTCTTCTGGTGGCACTGGCCCTGATCCCCGCTGCAGTCCGCGGTCAGGAAGTTCTGAGCAGAAAACCGGAGCACTTCACTCCGTAGGAGTGAGATGTTTATAGGATGAACCTCTAATCGCCACGAAAGCAGTTCCTGGATCGTCAAGCTTTGATTCCGCCTCGCATGCCTGTGCAGTAATTGCATTTAGATGAAATGGATCCACCCACATGTTCATTTAGGTATGAAGGGCATGATCTTTCATTCTTTGGAGAAAAAATTAACTTCAGGAGCAACTGGACGTTCACACCTTGAAGGTGACTTGACTCTTTCGATATTTCTTCCAGCGAAACCCATAGCCCCTACTACAGCTGGTGACCGGCTATCGAAAGACTTCGGTAAAATCCACGGTGGCGGATTTTCGTTGACTAGTCTCCCTCAGCAAATCTAAAGTTGCGCCGTCTTCGATACCTCGAATTGCCTGGCCAACCTTGGCTGGAAGATCTATTGGAGACGCAACCCAATAATCTTTCCACTTAACAACTAAGGAGGTCCCATGCGAATTAATCGATCCGTTGCGCTTACTGCTCTCTTACCAGCAGTGTTTTTGCTGACCGCTTGCCCCCAGGGAAAGACAGTCGTTGTTAAGATGCCGTCGAAAACCTCGAATGGAAGAATGGACGGTGTTTTCTATGCATTACCACTTACTATTGTCAGTGCTAACGTTCCCCTCAAGCGAACGGATTCCAAGCCCGCTCAGTTTCAGGTATTTGCCAGATGCTTTTTCTCACCGGATATTGCCGACGAGCGAATCATTCTTCCGAGCACATCCTTTTCTGTCGAGACCCCATTGTTTAGTTCGCATGGTGAGCCTGACCCTGCGGAGATCTACATGGTGAAGTTCGACAGCGGTCTGTTTGAATCAAAGTCCCTGTTCCTGAGCCTCAATGAGAGCGGTCAGTTAACAAAGGCTGAAGCCGCAGCGGAGAACACCACAGCCGATTTTGTCACGGGGGTTATTAAGACTGCGGTCACGGTCGGCGCGGCTGGGGCGACCTCCGGCCTGTTTAGCGCGAACGTAGAAATCCCTGAATTTCGTACTCTCAAACAGACGTTTCCGAAAAGCGAAGAGAGTGCCGCCCAAGCGAAGAAGAGGCTGAATGATGCTTGCCAACTGTGCCTGGCTGCTATGGCAGACGACGCGGCAACCAGATCATTGCGAGCTGCGAAAGCAGTTGGGGATCCCGAGATCGAAAGGTTAGCCAACGTCGCCAAAGACGCAGCAAACAAGGCGTCCGCAGCCGCTCGCAAAGGCGTTGGCAAAAAGCTGGTGGAAAAGGATGCGGAGCCCAGCCCAAGTGCTTCGCCGACGGAAAATAATCCTGATTTCACCAAGCCTTCGGAATCGACTATTGATGTTAATGATGCGGATGACGTTTACAATTTTGCGATCATCGCAGTCGTGCTTGCAAAACAAGCCGCAGACGAGGCCGGCATTCGAGCTGGCGCGCTTCAGCAAAGACCAAATCAGCAACAGCAAGCACTGGACAAAGCTCGAGATGCAGAAGCTAAGGCCCGCATTGCAAGTGAGGTAGCGAATGCTGCAATGAACGCACTTTCGGTCACTAAGAAGCAAAAAGAGGAAGTAGAAAAACATCAGCTTGAGAGTAAGTTAGACGTGTCTCTAAATATCGAGCAATTCAAGGCCCGTTTCGAAGAGGCCGCGACCCTTAATAACAAAATCGAAGATCTTCAAACTGAGCGAGACAACATCGTCAGTGGCAGACAGTCGACCAACGGCTTATCGGCCGAAGCTCTCAAGACGCTGCTGAGTGAGCTGGACGATACGATCAAGGAATACAAAGATGGCAATTTCCTGGGTACAACCACTGAAGCAATCTGGAGCGCAGATTTTGAATTTGTTCCACCTCCAAGGAAACACTTTTTTGTCGGCCAATCCGTTTCGAAGAGCGAGGTTATATCTCATCTGCGCAAGATAGGATTTCGCGACGCGAGCCAGGGACAAAGTCCGGGCACCTATGTCGAACTGGATGACGCTTTAAGCATCTACCCAAAGACACAAAACTTCTCCAACGTACAAATAACGTTCAAGAAGCATGCGATTGCTGCGATTAGTGTTGGAAACAACGTTTGGTATGACGTAGAGCTTAGCCCCGAAATGATTGGTCCCCTCTCGTTGGATCTCTTTGAATTCTCGCCTGACAACGGAGTATGCAAGTTGCTTGCGACCGACCAGGGAGTAAAGGTGAAGTCCAAGTTCAGTCTGATGAAGGCGTGTCCCAAAGAGAATCCAAATTGCGAAGAGGACGAAATGATCGATTTCCCTTGCGATCCTGCGAATACCACTTCAGTTTCACTCAACATTGCCTTAGGAAGACGCGGCCAGAACGAGTATCAATTTGCCGACCGAGTGAAATCCAGCCGGTTAGCTGAAACGGGAGAAAGAGGTTTTTATTACAGAATTCCTGCCACCAGTCTTGCCACCCTGAAGATTGGAAAAAATGAAAAGGCACGGCAAAATGTTGCAATCGCGCAACTTGGGTTGACGGCCTCTTTACCGGCATCAACAGGTGGTCGCAAGACGGAATATAAGATCGATCTCTTTGAAGCATCAGGCGCGCTGAAGAATTTCACGCTGGGGTCCGATACAGCGATTCAAAAGTCCAACCTTGACGATTTACAAACGGCGGCAACTACGGCAATCGAAGCACAAGACCAGTTGAAGAAATTGGAAAGACGACAGCAGATCTTGACCAAGCTTAAAGAAATCAGGGAACTCGAAAAGGAGCTCAGCAAACCTTCTGAGTCCCCGTCACCCGAGCCGCAGTAGTAAAAGAGGGCGGTATGATAGAGACTTAGGACTGGGCATCTCACACCAGCTCACACATGATTTTCGTGTGCTTTCGTGATCTTCGTTTAGTGTGATTTCGTGGATGATGTATTTCATGCCTTCCGCTCAAACAATGCCCGCCCACGCGCCGACTCAATGCTTTGCTTTCTTTTGCGGCAACTGCTCGCGAGCGAACACTCACCCCAATCATAAAACTGGAAAAACCCGCGTATTAAACATCATGAACCACCCGGCATGAGCCTTGCTGCGTCTTTCCGCGCGTATTTATGTGTAGAGCTTTCAGTTCCTCCACCCTCGCCAAGCAATTCGGTGGATGTTTGCGTTAGCAACAGTTAAATAAACACGTGTCCTCGTACTCAGGTGTGCGGTGCTTGACGCTTTCCCGAAGTGTATCTGCGTCGACTCCCTGCGGAAACTAAAACCCTTGTTCTCGAAAGGATCCTCCTGTGCCCAAATCGTTCTTGTCCGTTCTCCTTGCCCTCGCTCTTTGTGTTTCATTTGTCCCGCTCACTTTTGCCCAGGAAGGTTTCATCAGTCTTACCAACGCAGACATCCTGACGATGGTGAGGGCGAAGCTCTCTCCGACCCTCATTGTAGAAAAGATAAATACTTCATCGTGCAACTTCGACACCTTTCCTTCCGTGCTGGCGGAACTGAAGGACAGGGGAGTGCCCGATGAGGTTCTGATGGCCATGGTCCAGGCCCCTCACGGTATTCGAAAAGCAATGGTGACAGCTCGGAACCGATCGCAGGCGACCGAGGTCAACGACGCTCCATCCGTAGTCACGGCGATCACCGTTCCCGACGGTACTGCGCTCGAAGTTGAAGTGGCTTATACAGTCTCTTCGGCTGATGTCGAGGAAGGCACGCCAATAAGTTTCAATGTAGTTCAGCCAATCAAGATCAATGGCGTGATTGTGATCGCCAGAGGAGCGCGAGCTACGGCTCGCGTCACGAAGGCGAAGAAGGGTGGCAGCTGGGGCCGCGCAGGCCAGCTCGCATGGACCATGCAGGATGTGATTGCAGTCGATGGTTCACGTATACCACTACAATTTGGGAAGAGCACAAAAGGGGACAGCAAAGGTGGAACAGTAGCCACAGCTATGGTAGTCACAGGATTAATCTTCTTGCCGGCCGCTCCGCTCTGGGGTTTCAAGAAAGGCAAAGATGCGAAAGTCCCCGCCGGCCGGCGCTTCGACGTGATGGTCCACGGTGACACGGTGGTGAACGTCACAACAACCCAAAGCGAGGACGCAGTTCGCCAATGATGATTGTAAACCTCATCTGTCAAATCGAGCCAAGTCAACATGGAATTTAAGCGCGCGATCTGTCCAAGTTGTGGTGGCGATCTTCAACTCCCTCCCGATCGCAAGACGGCATCCTGTCTTTATTGCAGCGGCCAGGTTGTCGTCCGTGAAGCAATAAACGCAGCCGCGCAAAAGGCAGTTCCTAATTTGCTTTCTCTTGCTCATGCTGCTCAGCAGGCACGGAATTTCAACGAGGCTTACCAGTACTACACGCTGGCTCTCGAATATGACGCCGATGATAATCGGGCCTGGCTCGGGAAAGCTCTCGCCGCAGGCGAGATGTCCACTGCTGAAGCGTCAAGAATTCCCGAGATGATTGTTGGGATGCAGAATGCCTTGCGCGTAACCACGGAGAACGACAAGGGCAGATTTCGCGAAGAGCTTACAGTTGCTTTGGTGCCCTTTGCGGATCGCTTTCTAAAACTTTGTCGAGATCATCGAGACAAAACTATTGAATGGGCGAACTACCTCAACCGGTGTTCTGAGATCCTGAAAGCTTTAGAGTTTGCCTACAACGTCAGTCCTGACAAGAAACCTATTGTAGAGCGCATTCTTGCCATTCTTGAGGAAAACCGCGCGAGCTACAAATCTCGAAGGCTTGGTGTGACTAGCGAATTCTGGGTGGAACGCGAAAATTGGCTCAAGTATTATCGTGAACGATTGCGTGAACTCACGCCTCCGTCGCCGTTGCCCGCAGAATTAACCACTCGCACTCCGATTGACCTGGGTGATTTGAAAGCAGTTTGGATAATCGGCGGACTCGTGTTAGGAGGCTTTGTTTTGTTCATGTTGTTTGTGGCGATTGTATCAAGCGGAAACCCTCCATCATCGAGCGTGAACCAACCGATTAGTGCCGAGACACCGCAAGCGTCGCCATCTATCGCGCCGAGGGCATCACCTGTTCCGACAGTTGATGAGGAAGCTCTTGCTAGAAAAAAAGCGGCAGCTGATGTCGCCAGCTATGTAAAGCAACTACGTGCGGTTGGTATCGACAACTCTTTCATTGTGAATGCCAAGACTGGAATTACACCAGATACGCTCAAGATCACGGTGTCGAATGGCTGGCACTATGAACCATATCAGATGCGCTTTCAGGCCGCGCAGAAACTCTGGGAAACATGGGCCGAACAACATTCTCCGCACGATCCAGACAAGTCACGCATTTCGCTCGTCGATCTCAACGGTAATGAGGTGGGCGGCTCCCGAGCTTGGGCGGGCTCGCTCATTTGGGTACAGGAGAATTGACGTGAGCGCTTGGAAAGCGCGCAAGGCCGTTTTGCAGAGACTCTTGATGCGTCTATAATTCGCCCGAGTCTTGCACGTTCTGTCGTCCCGAAATCGCCGGCCTCGAATCTCCAGCTAAGGCGATTTGTGAGCGTGCCATAGCTCAATCCCAGTAAGCTTTGCCTAGAAACCGTAGAATGATCACGGATTACCATGCGAAGGATTTCGCGTGCGAAATGACGAGGCATTGCCGGAAAAGAGGAAGGTAAACAAGAATAACCCATCCAGGACACGACTCACATGACGAAAACCGCCCCCACAGGCTCGCTAAAACTCGATGGCGATTTTTACCCTAGATTCATTGAAGACAGCTACTACTCCTCTGAGGCCCTGACAGCAATTAAGAGTACGGTTGAAAATCTACTTGCGCAGCCAACAACTGCGCATAGGCCTGGAATGCTTCTTGGAAAAGTTCAGAGCGGCAAGACCAAGACTTTCATGGGTATCATGGCTCTCGCCTTCGACAATGGCTTTGGCGTCTGTGTCGTACTAACAAAAGGCACAAAAGCACTTACGAAACAGACATACGAGCGCCTTGAAAAAGAATTTGCAACGTTCAGTGCCGAAGATCTCGTGCAGGCCTACGACATTATGACGATGCCTTCGGGGTTGACGGCTTATGAGCTTAATCAGAAGCTCATCTTTGTCGTGAAAAAGCAGGCCGACAATCTGAACCGCCTCAGTAAAGCCTTTTTTGAAACCTATCCTGTATTAGGCAAGAAGAAAATGCTCATAATCGATGATGAAGCCGACTATGCCAGCATTGGCTTTAAAAACACAAAAGAAGAAGGGGTCTTGATAAACAAGATTGCTGGACAAATTGATCACTTGCGAAAGGACCTTGCGGATTCATCGTTCTTGCAAGTCACGGCTACGCCTTACTCGCTTTACCTTCAACCCGAAAATCTAGAAATTCCAGCAACTCAGCAGGCGTTCAAACCTATCAGGCCGGCATTCACCGAACTTGTTCCTGTTCATGGCCAGTACATTGGCGGTGACTATTACTTCTATGAGAGCCAAGAACAGGGATCGATCGCGTCCTTTCTTCACGAGCCAGTCACACGCGATGAGTTAGAAGTTTTCAAGAAGGAAGATCGACGAAGCTTTAAGATCGAAGACTGTCTCACTAGTCAAAAAATCAAATCTGTGCGTGATGCTATTGTGAACTTCGTGGTCGGCGGCTGCATCCGAAGATTGCAAAACGCACACGAAGGGAAACCGAAATCGAAATTTAGCTTCATCATTCATACTGAAGCCGCACAGGCTGCCCATCGCTGGCAGCAAAGAGTTGTAAACACCCTCAAGGAACAACTTGAAGAATCGACGAAGAACAACAAAAAGCTACTCGATCTGCTAATCGAAGCGGCCTACAAGAACCTTTCGCAATCGATTCTTGTAGCCAAACACTACTTGCCATCGCTGGCCGAGGTCCGCACCGAAGTCTATGAAGCGCTGCGCCCGGACAGAGGCCAATTGATGATTACGAAGGTGAATTCGGAAGATGACGTGATGAAGCAGCTTGACGAACAAGGTCAATTGAAGCTGCGTACACCTTTGAATATCTTCATCGGCGGACAGATTCTCGATCGCGGCATCACAGTGCAAAACCTTATCGGATTCTTCTACGGTCGGCGCCCAAATCGTTTCCAGCAGGATACCGTTCTTCAACACTCGCGAATGTTTGGCTTTCGGCCGCTTCAGGACCTGACGGTAACTCGCTTTTACACGTCGCCCGAGATTTATGATGCGATGCGCAGAATCCAGGACAGCGACTCAGCATTGCGTGAATCGATTGCCAAGGGCGACCAGGAGGTAATCTTTATTAGAAAGGATGACGCCGGCAAAGTTATTCCGTGTTCACCCAACAAGATTCTTCTTTCGACTACGACAACGCTGAAGCCATTCAAGCGCCTTCTGCCCGTGGGCTTTCAAACCGACTACAAGACCCGCGTCACGCCAATCACGAAAGAGATCGACGAAATGCTCGACGATGCCGCCGATCATAACCTCGGCGACAAGACATTTCTGATCCCTTGGTCACTGGCAAAGCAAATCATAAAGAAGATTGAAAGCACACTGACCTTCGAAGCCGGATATAGTTGGGATGTGTCTGCGTTTATTGCGTGCATGCAGTACCTTAGCAAGAGCGACGATGCCGGGACTCAAGCGGGCAGTGTCTGGTGCCTTGTGCGTAAGGACAGGAAGGCAAGACGCTTTCTTCAGAGCAGTCCGACTGAATTCTACGATGCACCCGATACTTCCCACATCGAAGGGGAAATAGCCAAGAAGGTTGCCACTCAAATCCCTATGCTAATGCTGTTTCGTCAGAACGGAGCAGAAGTGCAAGGGTGGATGGGTGCGCCGTTTTATTGGCCGGTTTTGTATTCTCCTAAAAACACGAAAACAGCGATCTTCGCCAGTGATGTGGTTGATGAGGATTAGCGACTCATTAATTTGATCGTACGGATACTCTTAGGATTCTCAAATGCCAAAGCGGAGAAGCGGGACCAAGGCAAAACCAAAGACCGAAGTTTATAAGCATCCGGAAGCGGAGCTGTTACTGCGTCCCGAGGTCGGAACGCAGGCGCAATTCCGTAAAAAGAAACTGCCGAAGAAGTATCGCTATGACGACTCACTCTCGCCGGTGATGGAGTGGGATGGACAAAACTCTGCGCGAGTTATGGGTGAGTGGCTGCTCGCGATGATCGAGCAGGCGTCACGACTCGAACCACCGCACACTTTCAGCGAGCCTCAACAACTTAAGGACAGTTCGGGCTCAATAATCGCTTTGGTGACGGGATTACAAGATGCGGTCGAACAATTAAAGCGAATTGTGCGGCCGTTTTTGGATTGGGCGGGCAAGGCTGAGCGGTTGTCGTTCGATGTCCCAACACTGCCGCTGTTCGTACATGAACGACTTTCTACCAAAGCTATTCTCGAAACACTCAAAGGACACAAGCGCGATCGCCAGTTCTCAATGTTCGATCTATATGGTACTGAGGAGCATTCGATTACCGATCAGGTACTCCGTGCTTACGAACACAAGGACAACTGGATTAACCGGATGATTCTTGGCGATTCGCTTGTCGTGATGAACTCACTTTTGCAGTACGAAGGTTTGGGCGGACAGGTGCAGATGATCTACATGGACCCCCCCTATGGTGTTAAGTTCGGATCAAATTTTCAGCCATTCGTGCGTAAGCGCGCGGTCAAGCATAACGACGACGCCGATATGACGCGGGAACCCGAAATGGTACAAGCCTACCGGGACACGTGGGAGCTGGGACTTCATTCTTATCTTACCTATATGCGAGATAGGCTCCTAGTTGCACGCGAGCTGCTAAGTTCTAGTGGAAGCATCTTTGTTCAGATTAGCGCCGACAACCTTCATCATGTTAGAGAACTTCTTGACGAAATCTTCGACACCAAGAACTTCGTTAGCTTAATTAGCTACGCAACGTCCGGTGGGTTTGAAACGAGCACACTGAGTCGGGCTGGTGATTATTTGCTCTGGTACGCAAAGGATAAGGATCGAATCCGATATCAAAATCTATTTGAGCAAAAGAAAGACCCGCTTGAAGATCCAAAATCCAAATATGACCAATTAGAACTTGCCGATGGGACCAGAAGAGCGCTCCTTCCAGATGAGAAAGATGGAACTGTTGCACTGCCAGCCAACTCTCGAATATTCCGAGTGGACACAATTGTTTCGCAGGGTTCAAGCAAGAATGCGACGAGGGAATACGTTTTCGAAGGAGAAACCTATGACTGTGGACCTAACAATCATTGGAAGGCGAGCGTGCCGAAAGGAATGGATCGTCTCGCTTCAGAGGAAAGAATAGTAGTTAGCGCGAAGGGAAAGCTCGGATATGTTAGATATTATGATGACTTTCCGTTCGTTACACACACTAACATTTGGACAGACATTGGCGGCGCGGTGCAGAGCCGGTCCGATCCTAAAATATATTCAGTGCAAACGGGGACTTCTCTCATTCAGAGATGTATGTTGATGACAACGAGGCCCGGTGACCTTGTGCTTGATCCGACATCCGGTTCCGGCACGACAGCGTTTGTTGCGGAGCAGTGGGGTCGTCGTTGGATTATGATCGACACTAGCCGCGTACCTTTGGCATTGAGCAGACAGCGACTTCTTACAGCGACTTTCCCCTATTATCAGCTGATAGATGAAGTGCGTGGGCCCATAGCTGGTCTCGTTTATTTACCTGAGGATCAGAGTACAAACCCAAAGAGTTTAGGACCTGGAATCGTTCCACACGTTAAGCTTGAGACCGTCGCAAACGAGGAACCACCCGCAGAAGAAGTGCTTGTTGACCATCCTGAATTAAATTCAAAGATCACCAGGGTAACGGGACCGTTTTGTTTCGAAGCGACTATTCCCACACCGATTGATTGGGAAGGCGATGGCGTCGAGGACTCGGGTGCTGGTGTCGAATATGCCGACTTCGTCGCCCGAATGCTGGAAGTGTTGCGACGGTCACCGATATTGCGAGTCGATGGCGGCAAGACAATCACACTGAAAAACGTCCGCCCGCCGGCGAAGACGCTTTCGCTCTCAGCCGAAGCGATGGTTGATGCCACCGCTCCAGGCCAATCGCCAACGATTGCAGAGGCTTTCGCTGAAGCCGATGAAAAGAACCGCCGGATGTTACCAGTTTCGCAAAAGCTGGTTGCCTTGGTCTTCGGACCCGAGAACGGAGCAATCAGTGAAAAGCTCGTCTTCGAAGCCGCAAAGGAGGCAGGAGGGAAGAGCTATTCACATCTTTACGTCATTGGATTCGCCATTCAACCAAACGCTCGCAAGCTGGTCCAGGAATGCGAGGAGGCGATGGGCATCGCGGCGACTTATATCCAAGCAACGCCGGATCTAATGATGGGTGATTTGCTGAAGAACATGAGATCGAGCCAAATTTTCAGTGTCTGTGGCTTACCCGAAATCAAAATCAAGCGCGCGGATCGCAAAGCAAACAAGGACGCCGACGAACCAGACAAGTATCAGGTGTCGTTGTTAGGTCTCGACACATTCGACCCGGCGACAATGGAGACGGTGCACCGCGATGGGAACGATGTTCCGGCTTGGTTTCTGGATACCGATTACAACGGGCTTTGTTTCCATGTGAGCCAAGCGTTTTTCCCGCGCACGAGTGCTTGGGATGATCTGAAGCGCATGCTGAAGACTGAATACGAACAATCGGTATGGCAGCACCTCGCCGGCACCACGAGTGCGCCATTCGAGGCGGCTGAGCATGCACAGGTTGCCGTGAAAGTGATCGACGATCGCGGCAATGAATTACTAGTGGTGAAGAGTCTGAAAGAGATTCAGTAGATGGCCGAGTACGAAGTTCCAGAACCAATTCTGAATTCGCCGTACGAGAAGCCGGCGTCTCATTGGCTTATTAAAGAAGGCGAATCACCCGTTCAAGAAGAAGGGCGCCGCCGCGCCGGCTATTTCTATCGAGACCCCAAAGCTCCAGCTACGGGTGATGAACACGAGGCCCGGGGACGGTGGGTTGATCTCGCGTTAGTCAATCTGGTTCGCGAGCGGGTTGATGCCTGGCGACCATTGGCGCTTAAAGGCGAAGGCGGCGTCACGCGCACCACGATGGAGTTGCTCAATTACTGGCGACGCGAGGGAAGGAAATTTCGACTCTTCTTTGCCCAAATGGAAGCGCTCGAAACGATCATCTTTCTGAAAGAAGCACGCGCGGATTTTTTGCAGGGCATCAATGTTCCGTTAGATGAACCAAGCGACGATCAGAAGAAGACACAAGAGTATTCAGCATTTCGCCGGTATGCGTGCAAGATGGCGACCGGAACCGGCAAGACAACGGTAATGGGAATGCTTGCGGCTTGGAGCATTCTCAATAAGGTGAACAATCGAAACGACGCGCGTTTCTCAGATGTCGTATTAATTGTCTGTCCCAATGTCACGATTCGCAATCGGCTGCGCGAGCTTGATCCCAACGAAGACGAGGCGAGTCTCTATCGGACCCGCGATCTCGTCCCAACCGATCTCATGCCTAGGCTTCGACAGGGCCGCGTGCTGGTGACGAATTGGCATGTCTTCGAACCCCAATCAGTCCAAGTTGGCGGTATTAGTGCGAAGGTTGCCAAAGCGGGCGTGCGCGTGCGCGTGACAGAGAAAATCAGAATCGGAGAGAAGACAACAACTGCACGCGGAAAACGATACCTGACGACTGACGAATTGGAGCGGCAAGTAAATGTTGGGTTGTTGACAGTAGTGGACCAGAAATTCGATCGCGACGGAAGTCTAAAATACGTCATCGTCGAGTCAGTCAAGCATGTGGAAAGCGATACGGCCCTTATTAATCGAGTAGTAGGCAGGGAGATTGGCAGCAAGCAGAACCTACTGGTTTTCAACGACGAAGCACACCACGCATATCGTATCCGACGCGAAGAACCGAACGAGGAAGAGGAAGAACTCGAGGAGCAGACGATCGGAGAAGAAGAAGAGGATAGAGATATTTTCTTCAAAGAGGCGACAGTCTGGATTGAGGGCTTGGACCGAATTAACAAACTTAGAGGGATCAATTTCTGTGTAGATCTGTCCGCAACTCCTTATTACCTCGGAAGGGTTGGACAAGAGACCAATAGAACATTTCCCTGGGTTGTTAGTGATTTTGGATTGACGGATGCCATTGAATCGGGTCTCGTGAAAATTCCTCAGCTCGCAGTGCGTGACACCACTGGCGCAGAGGTTCCCGGCTATTTCAATGTCTGGCGCTGGATTATGGGGAAACTGACTCCTGCGGAGCGGGGCGGAAAGAAGGGTAGTCCTAAGCCTGAAGCGATCCTGAAGTGGGCCAACACTCCGATAGTCATGCTCGCTGGTTTGTGGGCGGAATTACGAGATGAATGGGAGCGTAAAAAGGAAGACGACCCACGTGAACCAGTCTTCATCGTCGTCTGCAAGAACACTAAGATTGCTAAGGCACTTTACGACTGGTTGGCTGATGACAAACCGCCCTCAGGCATTCCATCAGTAGGAATCGAGGAGTTTCGAAATAATGGAAGACTCAACACGATTCGAGTCGATTCCAAAGTAGTGCGTGAGACGGATACGGGTGAGGCGAAGTCCGACGAGAACAAGTGGATGCGTCTAACACTTGATACAGTCGGAAGACTGGGATGGCCAAAGGATCGCCAAGGCCGTCCGATTTATCCAGAAGGGTTCGAAGAGTTAGCGAAGAAACTTGACCGACCGTTACATCCCCCTGGACGAGATGTGAGATGCATCGTTAGCGTCGGTATGCTAACTGAGGGCTGGGATTGCAATACGGTGACTCATATTGTCGGGTTGCGTCCTTTCATGTCACAGCTTCTGTGCGAGCAAGTAGTAGGCAGAGGGTTAAGGCGGAGGAGTTATGACATCAATGAAAAGGGAAGGCTAAGTGAGGAAGTAGCGAAGATCTTCGGAGTGCCTTTCGAGATCATTCCATTCAAGGCAAATCCAGTTGGTCCCACACCTCCGCCGGTGAAGCGGAATCATATTCACTCCGTTCCACAGAAGTCTGACTTCAAGATCACGCTTCCGCGGGTCGAAGGGTACCAACAAGCGATAAGAAACCGCGTGACGGTAGAATGGCGAAACATCGCAACACTGCTTCTCGACCCTCTCAATATTCCACCCGAAGTTCAAATGAAGGCGAGCCTGCCTGATAACCAAGGCAGGCCATCACTTGTCGGACCTGGACGTCTCGAAACCGTAGACCTGAATCCGTTCCGTTCAGGAAGACGCTTCCAGGAGCTCGTGTTTGAACTGGCGCGCGATTTGACTCGATCGTATGTAGCTCAACCTGGCTGTGAAGTACCTGCCCATGTTTTGTTTCCGCAGATTGTCGAAATCGTTCGACGCTATCTAAGAGAGAGGGTCAGCCCGCGCTCACCTGCGAATACCCTCGATGTCTTTTGTTCGCCATATTACGGTTGGGTCATTGAACGCCTAACAGAAGCTATCAAGCCAGACACAAGTAGCGGAGAGGCACCTGAAGTACCTCGGTATGAACGAAATCGTGAGCCGATATCTACGTCAGAAGTCGATTTTTGGACGAGTCGGGAAGTACGTGAGGTTATTAACTCGCATTTGAATTACGTAGTCGCCGATACGAAGAAATGGGAACAATCAGCTGCATACTACATAGATAATCATAGAGCGATCGAGGCTTTCGTGAAGAATGAGGGCCTGGGCTTCGCTATACCTTATTTCCACAATGGCCAGCCTCACGATTACATGCCGGACTTCATAATTCGTCTCAGTTCTGATCCGCTGAGCCATTTGATCCTCGAGACGAAAGGTTACGATTCACTCGTTGAGATTAAGAGACAGGCCGCCGAGCGTTGGATTGCAGCGGTGAACGTCGATAGGACGTTTGGGCTATGGGTTTACAAAGTTTGTAATCGCCCCGATGAGGTTGGCGGAGCGATCGATGATGCTATTGTCTCTTTAACTGAGACTTTCTCCGATCGTCCGGTTTGGATAGGAAAGGCGCGAGCGCTAGTAAGACGCCAGTTCGGAATTGACAGTAAATGGCAGAACATCAATGAGGCCTTATGGATCTACTTCGAACAACATAAAAACGGACGAATGGGCTTATCTGAGATTATTACAATGGCTTCTGCTTTGAGTGTCGATGTAGATGACATTTTGGCAGTCCTTAGTCTTCTAACCGGGCCAAACAAGGACTTTATAAGGTCGGTATTTTATCGTCAGCTGAAATCTGGGAATACTGAGACACTAACACCGACGGAGGTCATTGCCGAAACCCGACGTTGGTGGTTTGACCATGAGGTGACTGAGGAACAGTGGCGAAATTGGGCTTCGAATATCTTAGTTGGCTGGGAATCGACGCAACGAGACGATGGAAAACGACGCCAATAGTCTGCTGGCTTATTTTGATTTAACAAGCAAGCCCGCTATCGGGCTTTTTTGCGCTCGTTCGGAAGAGGAATTCGACCGATGCCTCGAAAGTATTCTGGAGCGCGCTGTTGACCATATCGAGAAAAATGCAAATTTTCTTTGCGAACAAAGAGAAGAAGGCATCTCCGCGTACCTTGTTGCTTATCTCAATATTCCCGGTGTGATACGAGCGATTCAAGAAGCCCACTCAAACGGGCACGTAGACATAACAGTTGAAGCCGAACACCACGTGCCTATACGACGGCGTTTAGGTGAGGCAAAGATTTACAACGGTGCCTCCTACCATGTTAAGGGTTTAGAACAACTGCTACAGCGGTATATGACCGGTAGGGAGGGCGGCAGTTTTCTGGTCGAGTATGTGAAACTAGCCGGCATCGCAAGTCTAGTACAAAAACTTCGAGAATACTTGGATTCAAATCTGCCCTGTTCACAAGATGGAGCTTGTGAGAATTCAGACATTCGCTGGGCATTTTCAAGCAAGCATCTTCACCGTAGCGGCGAGCTGTTGCGAGTCTTACACTTGAATTGCAATGTGAATGGGTCGCTAGCCAAAGCGTGAGGAGTACGCGAGTACGCACAGCATGCCGAAGATTTGGCAGAAGCCTCTTTACGAACTCACCGCCAAAAGCGGAAAGAAGGTGATTATCGATGTCACTTCATCAGTCAGTCCTGGCCTCCCGCCGAACAAGGTAGTTGCAGACTTAGTTGGATTTCTCAATCAGAAAAAAGTAGAAAAAGTTATTGACTTTGGTGCCGGAGCACTGCGCCACACATTTCCACTATTGGATGCTGGATTCCAGGTCTGCGCAGTAGAATTTGAGGAGTGTTTTTCCCGCCCCACCTCGGCTAAAACACTATTGCAAGCAAGGGGATATCCAAACTTTAGCACGTTGATCTATCCAAAGGATTTCATTCAGGATAATCGCAAATTCGACGCTGCACTTCTCTGCTATGTGTTGCAGACCATGCCCATCCCAGAGGAACGCAAAGCCGTACTGAAGCACCTTTACAAGAAACTCAACGAAGACTCTTATCTCTTGTACATGTCGAGATTTAATCAGATGGAGGGTGCTTCAGCCGCTCATAGAGTGACGGACGGCTACTATAAATGGCCTGAGCGCGAACAGCACTCCTTTTACAGAGAATTCACTACTGAAGAGACCCACGACTTCATGAAGAGGTTTCGCTTGAAAAGAGTGAAGAGTTTATCTGCAAGAGGAACTGATCAGATCTTTCTCTATGCAAAAGGAAGCGCTAAATGGATATAAGTGATCCAGTGGTCACAGAGAGCAAGCCGCCTGAGTCAACCAAAGCTGATGAAGCGGCACTTGAGCTTATGAAGCAACTCATTACACTTGCTTCCGGTGTTTTAGCTCTTGGGGCTGCCTTCGTTGATAAACTACCCAAGACGCCCGTTTATTTGCTTGTGCTCCTTTTTCTCTCTTGGACAGCACTAATCATTTCTCTCATATACGGTATAAGGACCATTTCAACAATAGTAAAGAGCCGGTTGAACAGTGATGACGAATGGAGTCGGGGTGAAGGAAGGACATTTGGTCGTCGTTGCCAGACCAGCTTTCTAATCGGTATTGGATTATTTGCAGCTTTTGCGTTTGTTTCATTGGCTTGGCCTTCATCCAATAAAGAAGCGACTAGGGTACACATCGAAGCAGTCGATCAGCGGGTAATCGAGGGTTTAAAATCTAGCAAGCCTGATCAATCATCTCCGTCGTCGGGTCGATGAGCTCAGACAGTAAGTCACTAACGTATCGGAAGGAACATCTGCGAGATCATCAATGGCAAATAAGGTCCTCTACTTTCCTTATATCGACGTTCCTCAATCTACCTGGCTAACTGGGATGCTTCTTTATTGGGATGCGGTTGCGTATTCCGGTGATTGTGAGCAGTGATTCCGGACCAACGTGAGCAGGGGTTCCGGTTGATTGTGAGCAGTCCACCGTCGCCTGATGCTGGCGGATGATTATTTACTCTTCGACTCGTTAGCCGTCAAGGCTTTTTCTCGTTTGCGCATGGATTCGCCTTTCAGTTCCAGCCGATGGGCCGTGCTCAAGAGGCGATCCAACAAGGCGTCAGCCACGGTTGGGTCATCGCCCAGCTAAAGCATGCCAATGAGCGATCGGCAGCTGGCTAGTCAGCAGGGTTGAACGCCGGGCGTGGCGGTCATCGATTAGTTCCAAGAGGTCAAGACGCTCGGGTTGGGTTAACGGTTTCAGGCCAAAGTCATCAAGGATGAGCAAGTCAACTTTGGCCAGGGCGGAGAGTCGCTTGTGGTAAGAGCCATCACCGCGAGCGATGCGCAACGAATCGAGCACACGGGCCACGCGCTCATGGCGCACCGAGAGACCCTGGCGACAAGCCTGTTGGCCGAGGGCGCAGGCGAGCCAGGATTTACCGGTGCCGGTTGGTCCGGTCAGGTGCAGGTTGTGATGAGAACGGATCCAATCACAGGTGATGAGCGTCACCATCAGGCTGCGTTCGAGGCCGCGCCGGTGTTTGGTAATCGATATCTTGGACACAGGCTTGCTGGCGTAGTCGGGCCAGGACCAGGAGCCGGTTGAGGCGCCGGTTCTCGCGCTGCGTGAGTTCGCGATCGAGCAGCAGGGCGAAGCGCTCCTCGAAAGAGAGGGCCTGCAGTTCCGGTTGTTCGAGTTGTTGGGCAAAGGCGGCGGCCATGCCGCTGAGTCGTAAGCGACGGAGTTGGTCCAGAGTTTGATTATCAAGCATGTC
>Ga0137404_10000692_pt1 | contig 22213 bp, 11 predicted proteins | sample CZOMad2_1_16fung_FD_108285 | JGI IMG/M metagenome (GOLD analysis project Ga0137404, IMG submission 108285) | Vadose zone soil fungal communities from Angelo Coast Range Reserve, California, USA - CZOMad2_1_16fungal (Illumina Assembly) | ecosystem: Environmental > Terrestrial > Soil > Vadose... | reverse complement strand
TCTGGAGGCGCAATCGTGGAAGGCGCGCGTCGAAACAGGCCGCATGCCGGTATTTGAAGCCAAGTGGGACAAAACAAAGGAATCGATTGAGGCCAAAGCGCAGGTGTTGCGCAACTTCACCGCGGCGGGAAACCAGTTGCAGGGTGACGCGGAAATCCTGCTGGGCAATTCCACTGGACTTCGGCAAGCTCTGCAACAGACGAAATTGCCCATTCGTAAAGCCGGGGAACTACCACAAGTCCACCTTGACGAATCGACGATTCTCCCGCGGGCGTATGCGGCCGTCGCAAGCTACCTGCAGGCAGTCGGTTACGAATTCGAAGAGCAAACATTCGAGCAGTATTTCACCGCGATTCAGGAAAGCGTCGCATTTGAGATGCGCGAACTGTGGCAACTGCGAGCGTTCGCCAAGATAGTGCTACTGGAGTCGGTCGCGGCATTGGCCGAGCGGATGGACCCCGCGGCGTATTTGCGGCCCGAGGATTCCACAGAGTCGACGGCCCCCGTGCCGGCCGAATGCTCCAGCTCACCGAGCCTGTCGACCTTGGTAGCGAGCATCCGACGCATTGATGGCGCGAACTGGAACGAAATCTTCGAGCGCGTCAATGCGGTTGAGCAGATTTTGCGACGAGATCCGCGCGACGCCTATGCGTGCATGGATTTCGAAAGCCGCGACAACTACCGCCAAACGATCGCTCAACTTGCCAAGCGTGCAAAATCAAGCGAGCAAGAAGTGGCGCGCAAGGCCGTAGAGTTGGCGCGCCCAATCCATGCTTCCCCGAATGTGCGGGTAAGGGAACGTCAGTCGCATGTTGGCTACTATCTGGTTGGAGATGGCCGAAAAGAGCTCGAGCAAGCGATTGGATACCGGCCGACACTGGCGGAGCGAACCCAGCGGCTTCTGAAACGCTGGCCGGATTTTTCATATATATTGGGGATCGAGCTAGTGACCTTGGCTTTGATGGCAACGGTGGTGCTCGGCGGTAAACCAAAGGTCTCCGGTTGGATCGTGGTGGCGTTGTTCCTTTTGCCGGCCGCGGAGTGCGCGGTGGCCTTGATGAACCAAGTGGCTACAACTTTGTTTCAGCCGAAGGCGTTGCCAAAGCTCGATTTTAGCAAGGGTGTTCCGGCTGAATTCACAACCATGGTCGCAGTGCCGACGTTGCTGACCAGCGAAGAACAGATGAGCCGCGCGGTGCGAGATCTGGAGATCCGCTTCCTGGCCAATCGGGATGCGAATATTCACTTTGCGCTGCTAACCGATCCACCGGATGCGGGGCAACAGTTCGACGACAAAGATAAGCTGGCCGACGTGTGCTCGCATTTGATCGACGCTATGAATGCAAAATATGCCGGCGAAGGAAAGGGATCGTTCTTCCTGTTCCACCGGCATCGCGCGTACAACCCGTCGGAAGGCATCTGGATGGCGTGGGAACGGAAGCGCGGAAAATTGCTGGATTTCAACAAATTGCTTGTGGGTTCGAGCGATAATTTTCCGGTAAAAGCTGGAAATCTTTCGCTGCTCCCTTCGGTGAAGTATGTCATCACGCTCGATTCCGATACGCAATTGCCGCGCGACGCCGCGCACCGATTAGCCGGAGCTATTGCTCACCCGTTGAACCGTGCCGTGATCGATCCAGAAACAAATACAGTGGTAGACGGCTACGGAATTCTGCAGCCGCGGGTGGACATCAGCATTCAGTCGGCGAGCCGGTCGCGATTGGCGTCTATCTTTTCGGCCGATGCGGGATTCGATATTTACGCGCGCGCGGCGTCGGATGTGTACCAGGATTTGTTCGATGAAGGTAGTTTCACGGGTAAGGGGATATACGAGGTCGAGACGTTTCAGCAGGTGCTGGAGCATCGGTTTCCGTGCAACACGATTTTGAGCCACGACATGATCGAGGGTGCCTACGCGCGCGCCGGCCTGGTGTCGGACATTGAAGTCGTGGACGACTACCCGTCGCACATGAGCGCGTTCAGTCGGCGCAAGCACCGCTGGGTCCGTGGCGACTGGCAGATCATTTTTTGGTTGCTGCCGCGTGTACCGGACTTCTTCGGCAAGTCGGTGCGCAACCCGCTATCGGTTATTTCGCGCTGGAAGATCCTGGACAACCTGCGGCGCAGCCTGACCGAGATTGCCACCTTCGTGATGCTGCTGAGCGGCTGGCTGCTATTCCCGGAGAGGGCGCTGTACTGGACGTTGGCAACGCTGGCGGTGATTGCTCTCCCGACCTACTGGCAGTTTGCCATGTCGATCTTGCGAGGCGGCAAGGGGCTGTTTACCGGCATATTTTGGAAAAACTGGGCGGCGGATTTCGGCATCTCTCAGGCTAATCTGTTTATGCGCATTGCTTCCCTCTGCCACCAGAGCCTGATCACGCTGGACGCCATTGTGCGGTCGGTGGTGCGCATGACCGTGACTCACGAAAGACTTCTGGAATGGGAGACTGCTGCGGAAGCGGAGAGCAGCTACGGTAGGAAGAGTCCCGTCGAAATCTATTTGCAAGCGATCCCTTGGCTGACCTTTCTCATCGGAGTTTTCATTGCGCTCGAGCGCAAAGAAGCGTTTCTGGTAGCGCTGCCCCTGCTGGTTCTGTGGGGATTGTCGAAGCCGATCGAGCAATGGTTCGACCTGCCGGCCAAGACTGGGGACACGAAGATCGACGCCGAAAACAAGGCTTTGCTGCGACACTCGGCGTTGCGCACCTGGCGCTTGTTCCGTGAATTCAGCACCGCGGAAGAAAACTGGCTAATTCCGGACACGATTCAAAAACCGGAAACGCTCGTCGTTCACCGAATTTCCACCACCAATCTCGGTTTGCTGCTCAACTCACGGTTAGCTGCCGTTGATCTTGGCTTCCTTACGGTGCCGGAATTCGTAACCGACACGGAGAGGACGTTCGACTCCATCGACCGCATGCCCAAGCTGAACGGGCAAATGTACAACTGGTACGACAATTTCACTCTCGAAGCCGTCAAGCCGCGATTCATTTCTGCGGTCGACAACGGCAACTTGGTCTGCGCGCTGTGGACCGTGAAACAGGGATGCCTGGGCGCAGTCCGCGAGCCGATCTTCCGGGCCGAGATCTTGCAGGGCGTTCGTGATCATCTCGACACGATCGAGGAATTGTTCATTGCCGAAGGCCAGGACGATTCTCTGTTGGCTGCAGCGCGAGAAATGAAACAGCGCATCGGGTCGCTGGGTACTTCACCGGCGACATGGCTGGAGGGCTTGACCGGATGCGAACGAGTGATCGTCGCGCTGGCCAAGAAGCTGTCTTCCGACGCCATCGAAAGCGAAGCACGATGGTGGGTCTACGAACTGCGCTTGCGCATCTCGCACCTTGAAAGCTTGGTGTATGACTTTGCGCCGTGGTTGCAGCCGCAATTCGCGAAGTGCTGTGCGGACCCGGCCATTTCCGAAATTACCCAGCCGGAGAAATTGACCCTGGAGGCGTTGCCGAAGATCTGCCATACGCTCGATCAGAAGATTTGGCGAGTGCTGGAAGAAGGCGGCTCCAATATTGATTCGCGCTCCGCCTTGCAGCTTTTGCGGTCGGCGGTCGCGAGGACCAACAGCATCGCCAAGAGCATCGTGACGCGCCTCGATCGATTGGCGGAACGAGCAGACGGATTGGCAAAGAGCATGGATTTCAAGTTCTTCCTCGATCCCAAGAAGAAGCTTTTGTTCACCGGCTTTAACGTGGAAGAAGGAAAATTTACTCCGAGTCACTATGACCTGCTCGCGTCCGAAGTGCGGGCTGGCGTTTTTGCCGCCATCGCTAAGGGAGAAATTCCTCAGGAAAGCTGGATGGCGCTTGAGCGCCGCATGACCAGCTATAAAAACGAGCACGTATTGCTGTCGTGGACCGGAACGATGTTTGAATACCTGATGCCTCTGCTTTGGATGAAAACGTATTCGAATACGATTTTGGAGCGTACGACTCGAGCGGCGGTGCGCAGCCAAAAGAAATACGCGGCGCTCAAATCCATTCCCTGGGGCATTTCCGAGGCATCCTGCTCCAAGATCAACAGCGCTGGCCACTACCATTACGAAGCGTTCGGGGTCCCGGGGCTGGCCGTCAGCCGCGATCTTTCGCGCGACTTGGTGGTGTCTCCTTATTCCTCTTTCCTAAGCTTGCTGGTGGATTTCAAGGGCGCATTGGAAAATATTCGTGAGTTGAAGGAACTCGGGTTGCTGGGAGCTTACGGATTTTATGAATCGGCAGATTTCACGCCGTCCAGGTTGGGCGACGGGAATAAATTTGAAATCGAGCGTTGCTGGTTGGCGCATCACCAGGCTATGAGCCTGATGTCCGTGGCCAATCTATTGTGCGACGGATCTTCGCAAAGGCGTTTTCACGCGGAGCCCATGGTTGCCGCAACCGAACGGCTTCTCCATGAAAAGACGCCGCGCACTTCACAGTTTGAGACTTCGGGCGCGGCCGAAGATATCGAGACGGAAGCCGGCGACGCGAAGGAATTGGCGAAAGCGGGGCAGGAAAATTGGGGCGCTGCGCCTAAGCTGAATACCGCGGCCTGAGACGATTGCGCCTCCGGAAGTAGCCGCTCTACACAATCCACTGTATTGCTGAAATCGGTGTACGCGCCTTAACTGCTTAAGGAAGCGTCCCTTGGGTTGCAAAACCATTTGCGCCCCCAAACGTTTCTGACTCTGGAAAGACTCCGCAGTCACTCTACCCAGGATTAAGGTGCATCATGGCTACTTCTAAACTCGCTCCGACCGGTAACTTACCTCCCAAAGCCCCGCGAATATTTTCCGAAGCCGATGGACAGATGTTTGATCATGCCATTCACGCCCGAGTGTCTGAGCGGGCATATCATTTGTATGAGGCCTCCGGGGGCGAACACGGAAACGCGCGTGCCCACTGGTTACAAGCGCAGGATGAAGTATTACAACGTGGACTGGAAGTTCGGGAGCCCGGAAGCTGGCTATCCATCAATGCTGCGCTACCCGGTGTCGATGGTGACGATATTGAGATTTATCTTGATTCGAATCACGTAATTGTTCGCCTGAAGAAAAGTGAAAGCACGCAAAATGCGGAGCCAGAGACGTTCTCGCAACGGGAGATTTTTCTGATCGAGGATCTCGATACCGAGATTGATCCGACGACCGCCAGTGCCGCTTTCAAAGATCAAAAGCTGACTCTGATGGTGAAGAAGCGATATCCCGAGACGAGCACCTCGACTCAACCACCGTCGGCCCGAAACTAATATTACAATTAAATCGATTACAATGGCCCTCTGCGGATGAACGACTACCAGCCTATTCGCCCGCCTGCCTTAGGGGCGACTCGTGATCGCAGTGGAATCTGGGAGTTCGTGGTGTGGGCTCCACAGCGGAGTAAGGTGGAACTCCGCTTGACCTCGCCGGAGCCCCCATACTTGCCCATGCAGCGTGATGATCTCGGGTATCATCGCGCCATCGTAGAACACGCGCATCCGGGACTAAAATATTTTTATCGACTCGATGGCGATTCCGAGTGGCCAGATCCTGCGTCCCGCTTTCAACCAGAGGGCGTTCACGGCCCTTCGGAGGTTATCGATCCGTCCGCGTTTGACTGGACGGACTCTAGTTGGAAAGCACCTTCGCTCGAAGACAGCGTCTTCTACGAGCTTCACGTCGGCACGTTCACAGCGGAAGGCACTCTTGTCGCAATCATTCCGCACCTCGACCGTATCGCCGACCTCGGTGTAACCACGATTGAGTTGATGCCCATCGCGCAATTTCCCGGAGCCCGCAACTGGGGGTACGACGGCACCTTCCCGTTTGCAACCCAGAATAGTTACGGCGCACCATACGATCTGCAGAAGTTCGTAGACGCGGCGCACGCGAAGAACCTTGCCGTGGCGCTCGATGTCGTTTACAACCATCTTGGCCCAGAGGGCAACTATCTATCGGAGTATGGCCCTTATTTCACCGATCACTATCGAACGCCGTGGGGAGCAGCGCTAAATTTTGATGGCGCCCATAGTGACGAGGTCCGGTTTTTTTTCGTCCAAAGCGCTTTGTACTGGCTCGAGCACTTCCATATCGATGCTCTAAGACTCGACGCAATTCACAGCATTTACGATGCGAGCGCCTTTCCCTTTCTGGCGGAACTGTCCATGGCCGTTGGCGCGCTATCCGCGCGTCTTGGACGAAAAATCCATCTGGTGGCGGAAAGCGACTTGAATGACGCACGGGTCATATCCCCTATCGAACGAGGGGGACTTGGGATGGACGCCCAGTGGAGCGACGATTTTCATCACTCCGTGCACACATTGCTGACGCGAGAAAACTTAGGCTACTATGCCGATTTCGGTGACATCCATCATCTGGCAACGACGCTGAAAAACGGTTGGTACTACGCGGGGCAATACTCGCGTCATCGCCAGCGCAGACATGGCAACGCTCCACCGCCCGGCGAAGCTCAACGGTTTGTCATCTGCAGCCAGAACCACGATCAGGTTGGCAACCGGGCCATGGGCGAACGGCTCAGCAGCCTGGTGAGCCTCGAACGCTTGAAGCTGGCGGCGGGCATCACCATACTTTCTTCTTTCGTACCGCTCTTATTTATGGGTGAAGAATATGGCGAAACCTCTCCCTTCCTTTATTTTACCAGTCACGGGGATCCACAACTCGCCGAGGCGGTTCGACGTGGCCGACAGGCAGAATTCGCTCACTTTCGATGGCAGGGACAAATCCCCGATCCACAAGCCGAGTCTACTTTCGTCAACTCAAAATTGGATCATTCCCTGAGTGGCCAAGAACCCAATCGCACGTTGCAACGCTTCTACAAAACGTTGCTGGGCATTCGGCGCGATCGCCGGCTGGCCGAGGCGCAACAGATTGCCGTAACGGAATACTCATCGCATCAGGCGCTGCTGAGTTTACGCTCGGCAGGTCCGAATCTTCTCGCAGGACTTTTCCATTTTGGTGACACCGCGGCTTCGCTTACCGTCGAACTCCCGGATGGTGCTTGGGATACCCGAATTGATTCCGCTGCCCCCGAGTGGTTGGGCCCGGGAGCGTCTCTTCCGAAACGGCTGATAAGCGGTCCTTTTCAAATCGATATGCAACCGCGCTCCTTCGTCTTGTTGGAACGTTCAAGTCCGCGAATGGAATGATCGATGCCCACACCGCCCAAACCCCTCATCTCCGCTACCTACCGACTACAATTCAATAAAGATTTCACATTTCAAGACGCCTCCAAAATCGTCGACTACCTCGCGGACCTCGGTATCACCCACATTTACGCCTCGCCTATCTTCGGCAGCAGACGCGGAAGTACCCATGGTTATGATGTGACGGATCCGACGCGCCTCAATCCTGAACTGGGGACGGAGGCGGACTTTACTGCTTTCCTGGAAAAGCTGCGCGAACGTAGTTTGGGATTGCTTCTGGATATTGTGCCGAATCACATGTCGGCCAGCAGCGAAAACTCCTGGTGGATGGATGTGCTCGAGAACGGCCCGGATTCCGCCTATGCGTCTTACTTTGACATCGACTGGCACCCGCCTTCCCGCATGCTCGAAGGCAAAGTGCTCCTTCCAGTTCTTGGTCGCCCATTCGGTGAAGCTCTCGAACATCAGGAGCTTATGCTCATTCTAATGGAAGGAAAATTCTTCGTTCAATATTTCGAATCGCTGTTCCCTCTTGCTCCCTCGACCTACCATCTCGTCCTGAAACGCCGGCTCAACGAGCTCAGAACAGCCTTGGGGGAAGATGCACCGGCGTACCAGGAATATTCCGGTATTGTTGCCGCTGCCGCCACACTCGCTGAGGCGGCCGGCCAAAGCAGGAACGCCGCCGGCGAGAAACGACTTCAATTCGAGTCACTTCGGCAAAGGTTGCGGCAGCTGCTTTCCAGCGACGCGAGGATCAACGATTTCGTTCAGCAGAATCTCCGTGGCATGGACGGGAATCCCAAGGAGCCTTCCACGTTCACGTCACTCGAAAGTCTCCTCGCACAACAGCACTATGTCCTCGCGTATTGGCAAAACGTCAACGAAGAAATTAACTATCGAAGGTTTTTTACCATCAACGACCTCGTGGGTATGCGCATGCAGGACCCCCTGGTGTTCGAAGCCACGCACGCTCTCGTGCTTCGTATGATCGAACAAAAAGCCCTCGCCGGGTTGCGAATCGACCACATCGATGGCCTCCGCGATCCGCTCGGCTATTTGCAGCAGTTGAGCGAGCGCGTTGGCTCGGATACCCGCTCGACCGAGCCCGCGTCCGTTCCGGTATTCGTCGAGAAAATTCTCGCGCGCAATGAGCCCTTGCCAAGTAGTTGGCCGGTGGCCGGCACGACCGGCTATGATTTCGCCAACGCCCTCAATTCTTTCTTCGTCGATCCGCAAGGAACAAAGCAAGTCGAGCAAATCTATTCGCAGTTTCTTGGCCGCGACCTCATTTATGACGATATTTTGTACCAAAAGAAAAAACTGGTGATGTCCACGCTCCTCGGTATCGAAATGCGCGCGCTAGGGCATCAGATTCAGGTGCTGGCTAGGGATGATCGCTATGCACGCGAGATTCCTCGAATCGAATTGAACCAGGCGCTCGTTGAAACGACGGCGCACTTGTCCATTTATCGAACGTATGTGCGGAATCTTGAAGTGGCCCGCCAGGACGAGGAGCGCATCAAGCAAGCGTTAAACGACGCGCAAGCGAAATCGCTCCCGGTAAGTCCTCGAAGCTTCGAGTTTCTGCGCGATGTATTGTTGCTTCGAAATCAGCCACACCTGCTCCCTGGCCAACGCGAAGCCCGGCTCGCGTTCCTTATGCGTTGGCAACAATTCACGGGCCCAATCATGGCCAAAGCCTTCGAAGACACCCTCCTGTACGTCTACAATCCCCTGATTTCCCTGAATGAAGTTGGCGGGGATCCGCGGCCATTGACAGCGCCTTCAGCGAACTTTCCTAGTTTTGTCATCAAGCGGCTACGCGACTGGCCGAATGCGTTGAACGCCACCACGACGCACGATACAAAGCGCTCGGAAGACATTCGCGCTCGCATCAGTGTCCTTTCGGAGATGCCGGCGGAGTGGCGGACTCATTTGGATCGCTGGTCCAAACTAAATGCAACTCACCGAAAATCGATTGACGGACAACCGGTGCCCGATCGCAACGAGGAGATTTTCCTATATCAGACGCTGCTGGGCGCCTGGCCGCTGGCGGGAACTGACTCCTCTTCTTTGACCGAGCGGCTGCAGGCCTATACCGTCAAGGCCACTCGCGAGGCCATGGTCCACACTCGCTGGAGCCGCCCAAACCTCCGCCACGAGCAGGCGTTGCAGCGGTTTGTCGCGTCCATCCTGAAGCCTGGCAGCACGAACGGATTCCTGCGTGCGTTCACCCCTTTCCAGGAACAAATCGCGTACTACGGAATGTTGAATGGCCTCACCCAGACACTCCTTAAAATTACATCTCCCGGGATTCCGGATTTCTATCAAGGTTCCGAGCTGTGGGATCTACGCCTGGTGGACCCCGACAATCGACAACCAGTCGATTTCATCACCCGCAACGCCATGCTCTCGATTTTGCGGGAAACGGACGAAGCTGCAGCTACTCGGCTAGCCGAACTGGTTCGCAACTGGAGGGATGGTCGGATCAAGTTGTATCTGATTTGGAAGGTGTTGCGTTTCCGTGCGAGAAACGCAGCGCTTTTTGCGAATGGGCAGTTTTTGATTGTCGACATATACGGCAAACGCCAAAAGCACGTCGCCGTCTTCGCTCGTCGCTACAAAAAGGACTGGGTTCTCATCGTTGTGCCACGGTGGCTGGCGCGGGGCCGATATCCTGCAAAACCCGGCAAAGTACGTGGCTTCTGGGGAAACACGGAAGTTCGACTGCCAGCGGCAGCGCCGACCTCATGGAGCAACGTTCTTACTGGTGAAATCGTCGAAGCACGAACCGCAGGAGGCCGGCGAATCCTTCGCACGGACAAGCTGCTCGGAGCTTTTCCGGTTGCTATGTTGAGTGGAACAACTGCCACTCGAACAAGGAACAATCGCTAACGAACGAACGTTCGTCTATCCACAAAAACCAATAGGTTCACTCCGACAGAATCTTTGAAATCCCTTGTAGCGGAATTCCCACCCACGCCGGCCGGTTGTTGAGTTCGTAGCCGAGTTCGTAGATCGCCTTCTCCAGCAAATGGAGATCCAGCACGACCTGGATTTCTTCCTGACTCTGTGGCAGATAAACAGCCGCACCCGCAGTCTCAAAATATTTTCGGAGATACCGGTCCGTAACCAACGAGTTCCAAGATTCCGCCCAAACGCTCATTCTCCGTGCGTCCGCGGGTTGCATCTTGTTCTCGCCCAACAACGGCGCAAATGCCGCATAATGGAACGAGCGAAGCATTCCAGCGACGTCCTGCAGGGGCGACCGCTTGATTCGCCGCTCTGCAATCGAGCGCGCTGGCTCGCCTTCGAAATCGATAATCACGAAATCCGAGCTCGTGCGCAGCACCTGGCCCAGGTGATAATCTCCGTGAATCCGCGTGCGCATAGCTTGGATCGGCATGTTCAGAGCCGCGTGGAATCGGCCCGCGATTTCTTGCTCCCGCCCCGCCAGTTCCGCAGCTTTCGCGCGCAATTCCTCGGGAAGCGTAGAAACCTTGTCCCGCAGGAGTGCAAAGACTCGCGCCATCAGGCCCACAACGGATTGCTCCAGGCTTCGCTGAAACTCCATCGTAAACGCCTCGGGAACGAAGGCAGGGTCGTGCCGCTCGGAGGCCAATGCTAAATGCATTTCGGCAGTCCTTCGCCCCAGTAATTCTGCCGCAGACAGATACGGGTCAACCGACACGCGCGCAAACTCAGGCACAATTGCTCCCATATGGCTGGACACGCCGTCGCCCGGCTGCCGCTCCGCGGCCTTATAAAATTCCTCCAATGACCGCGCCGTATAACTCCACGCGTCTCCTTCGTTCGGCACAAATTGCTGAAGAATCCCCTGTGCCATCTCCCGCCCATCCCGCGTATGGTATTCGAACCACCCCGCGAGCGGCGGCACACTCGAAAAAGACGTCTTCTCCGTAAGGAACTTGCCGATCTCGAGGTCCGGATTGATGCCCTCCTGAATCCGGCGAAAAAACTTCATAATCAGGTGATTCCCGTAAATGATGGAAGTGTTGCTCTGCTCTGCCCGCACGGGTTTTGGCGCCAGAGGTCCCGTTGACGCCGGATAGAGGCGCGAATAAGCGGCAGTCTGCAGTGCGCGAAGTTCACCTTTTTCACCGCGGGCGATTGCTTTCTGCTGAACTAAGACAAGAAGCCCGCTGAGAAACTCCTCATTTTTCAATGCGTCGATCAGAACCACCGGCTTGCCCGCCTCTGCCGCCTGAACGATTAAGGAACTGGACTCGGACTCCGGCGGCGATGCTGGATTCACGGCCCGCAGAACCGGCATGGCATAGGATTCCTGGGTGTTGTCGGCATATTTCACTGTAACGAACAGCAGTAGTGCTTCCGACGCCTGCAGGCGAATTGGAATAACATCGATGAGTTCAGCAGAGCTGATCTTGCGCGCCTTCCCTCCAAACCATCTTTGCTTTATCAAAAAGCCAGGCAGTTGCGAAGCGAGCGACCTTCGTAATTCGGGATACGTGGCCTTGCCAACACCGACGTCAGACATAACTTACTCTTTCCGGGAATCGCAGCGAATCGCTTGGCTCGCAGCTCCCCTTCACGCTCATTTTCACAACGGCTGCAGTTCGTCCGCCTTATCGTCCTTCTTCTCGCCCAACGATCGCTCCAGGAACGATCGCGCGAGATCCTGACCACCCAGGCCGAAAGCGATCGCCAGTCCCAGCATGAATGCTCCAAAGACGATGGAGAATGCGGCGATCACCGTTTGCCTGGCAACTCCAAGCTCGTCCAGCGCCATGGCGATCGCCAAAATCCAGATTCCAAAACGAATCGACCAGCTGAGCATCTTCGGTGATGCCGCACCCGCATTCACCGCCGCAAGCAGCGCCGCCCGCGACAAAAAGTTCGCGATCACCAATCCCAGAAACAGAATGAGCATCGCAACAACAATTTCCGGCAACAACCGCAGCAGGCGCGAAATCTGCTCCTGCAGCCCCGCGATATTCAGGATGCTGATCCCGATCAGGATGAACCCCAATAAAGTGATCCAGAAAACGGATCGGCTCAGAACTTCCGTCATCGAAGGGAGTGCCGCCATTCTCAGCACCCGCGACGCGCCCGCTTCTTCCGACAACCGGTCCAGTCTGGACAGGCGCAAGACCGCCCTCACGGCATACTTGAGTGCATAGGCCACCAGCAGGCCGGACAGGATAATCACCAGCATCACGACCAGCCGGGGTAGAAACTCCGCGATCATGTGAAACAGGTTTAGGTACGCCTGTTGCAATCCTTGAACGATCGTGTCTTTCATCGTTTCACCTCAGCTTTTCGCCTTCCATCGTTCGATCAAATATGGCTTCTGGCGTTCGAATTCCAGGCACAAGCCTTCGGAGTCAGCTTCTATCTCCTCAGGAGACGACTGGCCGTGCTCCAGCAAGAACGAGTAGAGCTGTCCGCGGTAGAGAGGAACCAGTGACTGCAGGATATGATCTCGCGCAATCGTCGCGCGGTGATACGACGCCGCGAATTCATACAGCGTTCGCACCCAAAGCTCAGAGCTGAATCGGAACTTCTCCGGTTCGAGCGCTGCTATCTGCCGAATTTGCGCATGCGTATCCGCTGTAAGAATCGATGGCAACACAGTATCCATACCTTTCACGCCGCTTCGAAACAGTTCGAAGCTCTTATCCTGACTTGCAGGAGGGTCCTCCGGCATCAGTTCGTGATCCGATCCGAATGTCGGTACTCCTTCGGTGCCGGTTCTGTCGAGCCAATGATCCTGGAAGTTGTGGAAGCACCAGAACAAATTCCCAACCGTTTGCCGGATGGCTTCAACGATGTCGGGGCCCGACGTCGGCGGCGCCTTCGGCCCCAGAAACGACTGGCAGCACTTCATTCCCGTACAGATCGCGGTAACCGCCATCCACGCCTCGGGCCGCGCTCGGACCGCTTCGTCGAGTTTCTGGCCGAGACAGTTGGTCGCCAGGCGCCCGGAAAATCCCCACTCGTCCGAATACATCTCCCGGATGCGCAAGCCAAATACCGCGCGGCTCATCGGATAGAGAAGGTTGCGTGCCAGCAACCCCTGGAACTTGCTGCGTGCGTATAACGGTGCGACGAAAGCAAAATCCTGCCGGTAGGCCGGCTTCAGCAAGTTCGCGATCCACGATGGATCGAGATTGGTCGTGGCCGGAGACACCATCGCGCAAGATCGCGCGCGCAACAAATCCGCCGCCGCTAAAACCGTTTGTAACGCCAATCCCTGCGAAGGCGTTCTGCCGTATTGCGTGGTCACTCGATGTACGGTTCGCAGCGAAGTGATTCCCCGGTGCGCCCCGGCCTTGCGTCCATTCATATTGAGAATTGCTTCGGTGGTGTGATCGGTCGAGCCGCCATCCACATTCAGTATGACCACTCGATCGCGGACGAAATTCTGCTGATAGCTGTCTTCGATCGCCTGGATGGCTTGCACCACCGTTCCCGCATTGTTGTATGTGGGAAGGGCCACCAGCAGATCGACTTCGCCCACGCTCATCAACTGGCGAAGAAAGTCGTCTCCGAGAAAGATGTCTTCCGCCAAGGGAAATTCCGCTCCTACTACGTTCTTAGCTGCCAATCAAACAGGTTCAGGAATCTTTGCTCAATGGAGAAAAAAGTTCAAATCCGGCGAAGTCGAAACCAAAAGAATTGATAGGGCGCCAGCGTCAGTAGGTACGGCAAATCGCCGATCCTGGGGAACAAGTTGCGACCAAACATTTCGATCGGGATGTGGCCCTTGTAGCTTTGGAGATTGAGTTCCACGGCCTGCGCCGAACTGGACAGGTTATTCACCACCAGCACTTTCTCCTCGCCTAGCTGGCGCACATACGCCAATACCCGATGATTCGATGGGCTCAGGAACTCAATGGTCCCCCGGCTGAACACCCGAAACGAATTGCGCGTCTGGATCACCGATTTGGTCCACGACAGCAGCGAGTGCTCTGACCGCCGCTGCGAATCCACGTTGATCGACTGGTAGCCGTAAACTGGATTCGAAATCAGCGGTGAATACAAACGTTCCGGATCGGAGGAAGAAAATCCCGCGTTCCAGCCTCCGTTCCACTGCATCGGAGTTCGAACGCCATTGCGGTCGCCAAGATAGACGTTGTCGCCCATCCCGATTTCATCTCCGTAGTAGATAATAGGCGTTCCCGGCATCGAAAGCAGCAAGCCATTTAGCAGCTCAATGCGCCGCCGGTCGTTCTCCATCATCGGAGCCAGCCGCCGCCGGATCCCCAGGTTAATGCGCATGGCCTTGTCGTTCGCGAAGGCGTCGTACATGTAGTCGCGCTCGATGTCGGTCACCATCTCCAGTGTCAACTCATCATGATTGCGCAGGAAAATACACCACTGGCAATTTTCAGGGATTTGCGGCGTCTGCTCCAGGATCTCGATGATCGGCTTCCGATCTTCCAGCTTCACGGCCATGAACATCCGCGGCATCAACGGAAAATGGAACGCCATGTGAAACTCGTCGGAGTTTCCGAAATAGTCGCGCACATCCGCCGGCCACTGATTTGCTTCCGCCAGCAGCATCTTGCCCGGATAGGCTTGATCCAGCCGTTTGCGTAGCTCGCGGATCACCCCGTGGGTTTCCGGCAAATTTTCGCAAGAGGTACCTTCGCGCTCCACCAGATAAGGCACCGCATCAAGGCGGAATCCATCGACGCCAATGTCACACCAAAACTTCATGACGTCCCACATCGCCTCGCGCACCGCGGGATTGTCAAAATTCAAGTCCGGCTGATGACTGAAAAATCGGTGCCAATAGTACGATTTCGAAATCGGGTCCCATGACCAGTTGGACATCTCCGTATCCAGGAAAATGATGCGCACGCCCTTATAGCGATCGTCCGTGTCACTCCACACGTACCAGTCTCTCTTGGGGTTATCTCGCGAGCTTCGCGCCTCCTGAAACCACGGGTGCTGATCCGAAGTGTGGTTCATCACCAGCTCGGTGATCACCCGAATTCGCCGGCTGTGCGCCGCCGCTAAAAATGTCTTGAAGTCTTCGATCGTGCCGTACGTGGGATTGACCGAGGTATATTCCGCGATGTCGTAACCGTCGTCACGCAGCGGCGAAGGATAAAAAGGCAGCAGCCAGATGGCATTGATGCCTAATTCTTGTAGATAATCGAGTTTGTTCGTCAGCCCGCGGAAGTCCCCGATGCCGTTGCCATCGCTGTCGCAAAATGTCCGCACATGCAGTTGGTATATAACCGCATCTTTGTACCAGAGATTGTCATCCGGCGGCGCCAACGTGAGACTCTCCTGTTCAAACGCTCTCTGCCGCTGATGAACGAGCAGATCACTCCATCAATCGCGCGTCTATCCGATCGATTGTACTTTGAAAATATGCGCCGGCAGCACCACTGGATTCAAATCAACAAAATTCCGTGGCCCGTGCCAAACGTAATGTGCATCCGTCAACACGTCGTGCACCTGGAACGACTCCTCGGAACCCAGGTGAAACGCATCGAGATCTAAATTCACCCACCCAGCCTGTCGATTGTGCGGATCCAGATTCGCCACCACCAGAATCATGTCCTTCGGATCTTCGCATACTTTGCTGTAAGCAATAAGTTGCGCGTTGTCCATCGGATGAAAGGTAAGCCCAGTATTCCTCTGCAAAGCAGGGCTGGCCCGCCGGATGCGATTCATGAGCGTAATCAAATCCCGCAAACCGTTCGGATTATTGATGTCCCAAACACGAACCTGATACTTTTCGGAATCAAGATACTCCTCGCTTCCCTCGCGCACTGCCCGGCCTTCGCACAGTTCGAACGCCGGCCCGTAAATTCCGTAACTCGCACCCAGTGTCGCCGCCAGAATCAGCCGGGTCACAAATCCAGGCCGCCCGCTCTTCTGCAAGTAGTCGTTCAAAATGTCCGGGGTATTCGGCCACAAATTCGGTCGAAAATATTCCAGCACCCCGCCTTCCTCTAGCTCCGTAAAGTACTGTGTGATCTCCCAAGCCGCATTCTTCCACGCGAAATACGTATAGGACTGTGTAAATCCCAGCTTTGCCAGCTGGTACATGACCTTCGGCCGGGTAAACGCTTCCGACAGAAAAATCACCTCCGGATGGTCCCGCTTCACTTCGCCGATCAGCCATTCCCAGAAAGCAAACGGCTTCGTGTGCGGGTTGTCCACCCGAAAAACGTGAATTCCCTGTTCAATCCAATACACCACCACAGTCTTGAGCTCTTCCCACAACTCCGGCGCCCGCTCGCTATCAAAATTGAAGGGATAAATATCCTGATACTTCTTCGGCGGATTTTCCGCGTACTGCACCGTCCCGTCCGGCCGCTCGCGAAACCACTCTCGGTGCTCCTTCACATACGGATGATCCGGTGAACATTGAAACGCGATATCCAGTGCCACATCGATGCCAAACTCCCCCGCCTTCACCGTAAGCGCCTTCAAGTCCTCCAGGCTCCCCAGCTGAGGATGAATTGCCTTGTGCCCGCCCTCTTTCGCTCCAATCGCCCACGGACTCCCCGTATCCTCCGGCAAAGGAGTCGTCGAATTGTTTTTTCCCTTCCGCTCCGCGCGTCCAATCGGATGAATCGGCGGCAAGTACAAAACGTCAAATCCCATCCCTGCGATGTACGGCAACCGGTCAACGCAATTGCGAAAGGTCCCATGCCGCTTCGGGTCCGTCGTGCACGACCTCGGAAACATCTCATACCAGGCACTGAATCGCGCCTTCTCCGGATCGACCACGACGGCCAATTCTTTCTCATACCGGGCATCCGCAGTGCGATCGCGGTTACCATTGACCAGCACGGCCAGCTCCGGATCCAACGCCATCCCCAGCACTGTCTCGCGATTTTTCTTCGCGCCATCCTTTAGCTTCACAAAAGCATCCGCCAGTTTCTTGGCCTCGGTCCCGCGCGCTCGATCTCCCGCAGCTCGCGCCAATTCCGCCCCGATCAGCACATCCACCGCAATGTCCTGTCCCACCTCGGCCCTTTTCTGCAAATCCGCGCTCCAGGTTCGAAACGCATCCACCCAGGCCACGATCGTGTAAACGTACCGCCCCAGCGCCTCGACGCGAAACTTCCCTTCCCACCGGTCATTGTTGACCAGTCGCATTGGGACTTCCGCCCAGGCACTCTTGGCGGTGCTGCGGTACAGCAGCATCGCTCCCAGCAAATCGTGCCCATCCGCATAAATGTCCGCGCGCACCCGCACTTCCTCGCCCACCGTCCGTTTGATTGCGAACCGCCCGCCATCCACTTCCGGCTCGACGTTTTCGATCACCGCTCGTCGCAGTGCTCGCACCGATTGCCCAATCACAGTTGTCGCGACGGTCAAGGGTTCCCCCTTCACGGGAAACAAAACTCTCCCACAGAGTGCCTGGCAAACCGCGGCTGGAACGCGGCTTCATTTTGTGTCTTCAATTATATATAGGAAAGAAGCTCAGAATACGTCTACGCAGAAACTGTTACTGCCGCCTGTGATGTTCCTGTATCTTCCGCGGCTAACTGGGTCCAAAGCGCCTCTCGGTACGGCTATTCCCCCGCCCACCGCTGCATCAATGGTTTGAAGCCTTGCTTCTCGAGTTGCTCTTTGACCTTGGCGGTAGAATCTGTATCGCTGTAAGGACCCACCGCTACGCGGTAGAGTTTGTCGTTCCCACGCCGGAACACCATAGCCGGGAACTTCCTCTTCCGCAATTCCTGCGCCATGGCTGCCGCATTGTCTTCCAGCTTCATGGCTCCCACCTGGAGCACCATGCCGGAATCCATCGAGGGCGCAACCCGCGCTGACGTGCTTTTTGGCGTTGCCGTTCGCACCGGCGTGGTTGGTCGCATCGGATTCGGACTCGGCGTCAACGTCGCGGCTGACGCCGCCACCGCGACAGAAGCAAGCTCCGGCCTTGCAGAAGCTTCGGTCACTTTCGGAGCCGCAGTCACTTCGCGCGTCTGCCGGTTCGCTCCAGTGCTTCCCATTTGGTAACCAAGAAACACCAAAGCCCACGACAACAACACCACCGCCAGAAAGAGTTCAATCGTGTGCCGCGACTTGCCAGCCCGCTCCCGTTCAACAGGCTCCACAGACTCCGATTTCGCCGGCCCAGGCCCCGGCTCCCTTACAACCGGTGCCGAGGACAGCGGTGCCTTCAAATCCGCCGCACCCTTGTCCCGCGTTTCCTCGGAAATCGGATCAACCTGCGCATACGTCGAACGGGTTACCACAACCGGTTCCACCGTCTCCGGGATCGGCGCCAACCTCAAATTCGTCCCCGTGGCTATCCATTCACTCAATCGTCGCTGCGACACGTCATCCAAATCCACAAAACGCACGCCAGTCAAATGTCCCGAGTCCCGCGTCCACGCGATAGCCGCTTTCGCTTCGATAGGACCAATACTTTCGGGCAGTTCGATCGTCAGGGAAACGACTTCGTCCAGACTTCGAGGCACCAGGCTCGCCACTGCCAAGCCTCCTGCGCACAAATCCAGCAGCAATCCACTCTTGGAATCGTCTAATGAAATGAATAGTGGTGCGTTCGGAACCAGCCGCTGGTGTTGTCTGCGTTCCTCGACCATTGTCCTTCTTCCGACACTATTTCTAGAATCCGATAGTAGGCCGGGTATCCACAGCCGCTCTCTTTTTCAAGCCCGGAATTGCTTAAAAGGGCAACGCCTGGGACTAAAACTCACCCGCGAGTCCGAGACCGCTAGCCCTTCCTCCACATCAGCTGGCTCAACCGCTTACGGCTACTCCAATTCCTCCTTCACGCCTTCGACACTTGGTAGCAGTCAAATTGCACGCCCACGAGCTTTTCTTTATTGGGCGGCTCCATCGGTTCTACGCGCACTACGTGCCCCGTGCATCGCCACTCCGTCGCAGCCTCCCCCGTAACCTCTTCTGGCATCTTCAATAGCACCTCCACCACCGACCCTACCGATAGCGCCAAGTCCGTTGCGAAAGACATTCCGTCCCTCGAAATATTCTCGGACTGCGCCTCTTGCTCGGGTACCGCGGACTTCCACAACCGCACCCGAAGCGGTGTCTTGACGTCGTGCCGCCGCGATGCCCGACGATCCTGAGTGGAAACATTGGTCACACGTCGCATAAAGGATTCTCCGAAGCGCCAAGACCTTTGCCGGCGCAGGCGTGTTTTTAGGAGGGGACATAAGAGTCTGACAGCTTCGCCGCTGCGAGAAGACTCTATTTCGTACCATTTCCCAACTTCCTCCCACTCCATCCCGCTTCGGCCCTCAGGCCGTGCTCCTATTACACACTCTTTGACTGGCTGATTCACGAGCCCGGCACCTTCTTCGTATACTGAGTCTATAACAATTTGCTGTTGACTTATATTACGACTTTATAATATAACATCTTCGGTCACCGGCACTCCGGTGGCACCCTGTTCCTTTCGGGAGGGAGGCACAGGACGCCAGCCACCCGGAGTGCCACGTCAATCCTCACGTCCACGCCATCCTGTAGCCGCCCAAGTGTTGGAGGTCAATCACCCACGTTAACCGTGAGTTTTTTCTGGTCAAGCGGAAACAATCTGGCGCAGCGAATCGCAACGCTGAAAACGATCAATGTTGGGATTCTACGGAAACCCGCAAATCGATCTCCGCAAGAAATAATCTGGAAGTGGAATGGAAACGAAGTTCGATGTAAATCCTACTCGCCGTAAGGAACCCAAATATTCTTCACGTTCACTGCGTGCTGCAAAAACCACCGTCCCTCACCCTGATCCACGTTGAACCAATCAATCGCGCGTCCTTCGTTCGTAAACACCTGCTTCAAATTTCCAACCGACAAAGCCTTTGCCGTCACGCTGCTTTCTTCATCGCCAAAGCACCAGATCGCATCCACATCGGCGTGCTCGGCCAGCACTTTCAATAACTCGGTCGGTCTCCCGGAAACCATATTGACCGCGCCCCCCGGCAAGTCGCTGGTTTCGAAAACCTGATACAAATCGCCGGCGATCAACGGATAGCGCTCCGACGGAATCGCAACTACGGTATTCCCCGTGGCCAGCGCAGGCATCGCTAAAGACAAAAATCCCAACAGAGGCGCCTCCGCAGGGCAAACAATCCCTACCGTTCCGATTGGTTCATTCATCGCCAGCGTCACATTCCGAAACGGCGGGTTGTGCACCGCGCCATCAAACTTGTCGGCCCAAGCCGCATAAGAAAACACACGCTCGATTCCGTATCGCAATTCTTCCCCGGCTTGTTCCTGCCCCACAACCGCGGCCAAACGCCGTGCGATCTCTCCGCTACGCTGCGAAAGATTCTCCGCGATGTAGTACAACACCTGCGCCCGGTTGTGAGCCGTCGTCTTTCCCCACGCCTCTGCCTTGCGCGCCGCTTCCACCGCGTTGCGAATATCCTTCCGATTCCCTAGCGGTGCTTCGCCAAGCAGACGACCGTCCGCTCCGCGCACTTCCAAGCTATAACCAGAGTCCGGCCGCGCCTGCTTTCCCCCGATGTACAGCTTCACGGTCCGATCGATGGCGGGCGACGCCTCGCTATCCTCATGCTCCTCGAACGGCAAATCGATTGCCACGGGCGCATGCTTCAGAATCGGAGCCTGCGCGAACCAGGCCGGCTCAAGATATTCCAGCATCCCTTCCCTGCCACCTTCGCGCCCAAACCCGCTTTCGCGATATCCACCAAACCCGCAAGCCGCGTCAAACAGATTCGTGCTGTTCACCCACACCACGCCCGCCTTCAACTGCGCCGCGACATGCAACGCCACGTTGATGCTCTCGCTCCAAACGCTGGCCGCCAGCCCGTAAACAGTATTATTCGCCAGTTCCACCGCTTCGCGCGGCGTTCGGAACGTCATCGCCGCCAGCACCGGCCCAAAAATTTCCTGCTGCGCCACAATCGAAGCCGGATGCACATTGCTCAAGAGCGTAGGCGGAAAATAAAGTCCACGTGAGGGCATCGCCAGTCCCGGCGGCTGCCAGCAGGTCGCACCCTCGGCCACTCCCTGATCGACCAATCGCTGAATCCGTTCCAACTGCACTCGCGCCACAATCGCCCCGACATCGATCGCCTTGTCCAGCGGCGGCCCAACGCGCAAAGTGCTCATCCGCTGCCGCACCTTGTCCAGTAATGGCTCCGCGATGCTCTCCTGCATCAAAAGCCGCGACCCCGCACAGCAAACCTGCCCCTGGTTCAGCCAAATTCCATCCACCAATCCTTCGACCGCGCTGTCGAGATCGGCATCCTCAAAAATAATGAACGGCGACTTCCCGCCAAGCTCCAGGGAAAGCCGCTTGTGGCTCGAAGCGGTCGCCTTGCGAATCGCGCGCCCCACCTCCGTCGATCCCGTAAACGCAATCTTGTTCACATCCGGATGCACCACCAAAGCCTCGCCGGTCGCGCCATCTCCGGTAACAATATTCACGACGCCGGGAGGTAACTCAGCTTCCTTACAAATCTCCGCAAATGCCAACGCCGTAAGCGGCGTAAATTCAGCGGGCTTCAACACCACGGTATTCCCAGCCGCAAGCGCCGGCGCAATCTTCCAAGCCAGCATCAACAGTGGAAAATTCCACGGAATGATCTGCCCCACCACGCCGCAAGCTGCATAGCCTGGAAATTCCTGCGCCAAAAGCTGCGCCCACCCGGCGTGATAATAAAAATGCCGCGCCACCAAAGGAATGTCGATGTCGCGGCTCTCGCGAATCGGCTTCCCATTGTCCATCGTCTCCAGAACCGCCAGCCGCCGCGAATGCTTTTGCACTAATCGTGCCAGCGCATACAAATACCGAGCCCGCGCGTGCCCGGAAAGTGCCTGCCATCCAGGCAACGCTGCACGCGCTGCCTTCACCGCCGCATCCACGTCCGCAGTCGAACCCTGTGCCACACTGGCCAAGGTTTCGCCCGTCGAGGGATCGGACGTATCGAAGTATTGCCCCTCGACGGGCTCCCGCCACCCGCCGCCAATGAAGTGCCCCATCTTCCGCGCGTGCCGCTCCAACCACACCACCGCCTCGCGCGGATCCTCCGGCGCCGGCCCATACTCCATCGACATAAATTTTTCGACAATACTCATATGTCTTTCTGCTCTCTACGTCCTCTGTGGT
>Ga0137404_10000689_pt1 | contig 22229 bp, 20 predicted proteins | sample CZOMad2_1_16fung_FD_108285 | JGI IMG/M metagenome (GOLD analysis project Ga0137404, IMG submission 108285) | Vadose zone soil fungal communities from Angelo Coast Range Reserve, California, USA - CZOMad2_1_16fungal (Illumina Assembly) | ecosystem: Environmental > Terrestrial > Soil > Vadose... | reverse complement strand
GAGCCATTCGCGCCTTTCGCCAAAATCTTCAAAAGCCAGAAAGCCATGTCGCTCGGATACATATAACTTCTGACCGTTTCGCCGCTCCCCAGTATGCGAATTTGCTCTCCCAGTAACCCATCTCTGATGAAATTGTTGATAGCCCACGGACGGTCAAGAAGCTGATATGGACCGATGAAAGCGAAAGGCCGAACGTTTACAATGGGAATCTTGTGCTGGCTGCGGTAGACGGCGCACAGAGTCTCGCCGAACCGTTTAGCCTCGGCATAGGCAGAGCCCACTGAATTAGGTTCGAGGCCGCCGCGGAAACTCTCGGGCAACGCGTCCAGAGCTTCCGGTTGTGGACCGTAAATAAGTCCCGAACTAATGTTCAGAAACTTCCTACACTCAGGCAAGCGCACGGCCGCCCCGAGAGCAGCCTTCGTTCCTTCTACTATGACCTCGACACCGGTCTCCGGGTCAGAAGCGTAAAGCCGGTTATCGGGACTGCCTGCGGCATGTATGATCCAGCGGACTTCGTCGGGCATCTCAAGCAGTCCGCGAATGTCTTTTTCGATTAGCTGAACGTCAGATCTGAGAGCCAACTCGGGAGCTTTTTCGCTGAAGTTTCGCGCCCGAGTCGAAAGCAGAATAACCTGTATACCGAATCCGTAGCGGTCATTCAGGTAGGTAATCAACGTTGTCAACCAAGTGCCGATAAAGCCAGTTCCGCCGGTAATCAGGATTGTCGCACCGCGCAGGGCATCTAGATCAGCCTTTGAATCCGTGACCCCCGCGCAATCCTCTTGAATTATCTCTCGCGGGTTAGAATTCATGCAGCGCGAACCCCGGCCTTTAAGTTCAGCGCCACCTCAATAATCATGTCTTCCTGGCCGGCGACCGCCTTGCGCCGCCCCAACTCGAAGAAGATATCACGCGGATCCAGGTCGTACTCACCAGCGACGCGCTCGACGTGTTTGGCAAACCCCGAGAAAACGCCGGCGACGCCGCTCACCACGCTTAAGGATTTGATACTAGGTATGTTTTTCATCAACTCTCGCTCGGCAATATCCGCGGCGTCCAGCACCTGATACAAATCGACTCCAGTCTCGAAGCCCATCTTGTCAAATACCGCAATCAAAACCTCCAGTTGGGTGTTGCCGGCGCCGGCGCCAAAGCCGCGCGCTGTCCCATCAATAATGCTAGCGCCGGCTTCAACTGCGGCCACCGAGTTCGCAATGGCCATTCCCAAATTGTTGTGACCATGAAATCCGACGGGTATTGTCAGACTGGCTACCAAAATACCAATGCGTTCCGTGACGTCAGCCGGCAAGTAAGCTCCAGCAGAGTCCATGATAATGACAGCCTCGGCGCCGTAGGATTCCATTTTTACGGCCTCTTCCGCCAACTCCTCTTTTGAGGCCATGTGACTCATCATGAGCACGCCGAAAACCTCTTTCCCGCGCTCCCGAACATAGCTAATGTGACGCTGGGTCGTGTCCGCCTCAGTGCAGTGAGAAGCTACGCGCACGACGTCTACGCCCATCCCCAGGGCCTGCTGCAAATCTTTTTTTATTGTCGCAAAGCCGGGGATGACATGGATCCCCAACTTCGAGGTAGGCAAATTCTCTTTCGCAACCCGGAGGAATTCGGCGTCACCAAGGCTACTCTCGCCGACCTGCAGTGAAGATGCGCCGAGGCCATTGCCATGGCCTACCTCAACAATCGGGATACCGGCAGCGTCAGCGGCGGCGGCGTAAATAGCCACCTGGTGCTTTTGTAGCTGATGCCGCACAGCGTGATTGCCGTCACGCAAGGTAGGATCGCTTATCAATATTTTCTTCATATCGCTCCCCTTGCGTTCCAAACCCAGCGTTCTTCAACATCTCTTTCGCGTAAGCTTCGGCGGCGGCGATCGCCGCGCAATTGATAATGTCGAGATTCCCGGCGAACCTCGGCAGGTAATCGCCCAACCCCTGGACCTTAACCGTAATCACGATCCGGCCATCCTCCAAAACCGGAGGGACGATTAACTGATAATCCGGCACATAGTGCTGGATACGCTTGACCATCTCGTTAACGGTTCGCCTTAACCCCTCAATATCCGGGTGGGCCACTTTTGCGAAGATTGTAGTTTGCATGTCAACGCACGGCTGCGCAGGGTTCAGGATCAGAATCGCCTTCGCTTCCCGACAACCGGAGAAAGCGCGAATTCCTTTTTCCGTTGTTTCTATGTACTCATCGAGGTTAATCCGCGTGGCCGGGCCCGCACTCCGCGAGGCGATGCTGGAAACTACTTCTATATACTCGACCTCCTCGTGGTGTTGGCCTATCAGATGGGCCATCGGAATAGAGGCTTGCCCACCGCACGTGACCATGTTGATATTCTGATGGCTCAATGACTCGTTCAAGTTGATCGCCGGAACACACATGGCCCCTACCTGCGCGGGAGTCATGTCAATAACCACTTTACCGAGCGACTCAAGCACCGGCCAGTGACGGTGATGATCGCGCGCCGAGGTGGCGTCAAACACGAGATCACATATGTCCGGATCATCGGCGATAGCATCTATGCTGCGATCAGAGATTCTGACCCCCAACATATTTGCCTTGGTCATGCCAGGAGAACTGAGGTTGCGCCCGATGAAAAGACCACACTCGAGATAGCGCGAGCGCATGATCTTGATCAGCAGATCCGTACCAATATTTCCGCTGCCCAGGATAGCGACTTTCATTTTTCCCATGTGCTTAAACTCCGATGTTCTCAGACTTCGGGTGCATGCCAACGAGCATGTTCTCCTTCAACTCCTCGCGGGGAATGAACGGTGAAAGGTCTTCGAGCGGTGGCGAGACCAGAGACCCATCTTTCGCAATCGCCAGCGAGAGTTTCGGAACGAACAATTGCTCCGGATCCATGAAGACCTCACAAATCACAGGCCCCCCACTTGATTGCACCAGCGGCATAACCTGATCAAACTCGGCCCACGTCCTGATCTGAAAAGCAGGAATTCCAAATGCATGCGCCAGCTTGCTGAAGTCAGGGCAGGAAACCCCGGACGCTCGGTCAACGCCGGTATATCTCCCACTGAATAGCGCCTTGTCGGTGTGCTTAATCATCAAATAGCCGTCATTATTGAAGACAATAATCTTAATCGGCAGTTGATGATGGACTATGGTTTGCAGTTCCTGCAAATTCATCATCATGCCGCCGTCACAATTAAGGCAAAGAACTTCGCCCTTGTCACGTGCGAAGGACGCCCCTACTGCCCCTGGCAAACCGTACCCCATCTCACCCAGTCCAGTTGAGGTCATTATCCTTTGGCCCTCGCGGATGCGTATAGCCTGGTGCCCACTCAAAAGCGCGGTCCCCATATCAGTCACAATTACCTGGTCAGGCTTGAGGTGCGAAGATAGCTTATCCATGAACGGATACGAATTGATAAACCCGTTTCGGTCCTGATGCTCTGGGCCAATCCAAGGGTATTGGGCCCTAAACCGTTCGCACTTGAGCAACCATTCGTCATGGTTCGACGCCTCGCGATTCCGTGCGGCTTCGAGCAAGGCCCCCATGAATTCGCCCGCATCCGCGCAAATAGGAATACTCACGCGGCTGCCGTGCTTGCTCGCCTCAGCGGGATCTATGTCAACGACGACTATTTTGGCAGCGCGCGCGAATTCACTCATTTCGTAACCCACTTGCGGAATAGCGAGACGCGTTCCGATCGTAAGCAGGAAATCACAATTCTGCAGGATGAAGTTGGCGCAGCGCTGGCCATACACTCCAGCGCTGCCGACGACGAGTGGGTGACCTGAATCAACCATGTCTTTCCCGGCCCATGAGAGGAGCGTAGGTATGCGTAAGGCCTCCAGCAGCGGCGCGATCAAATGCACTGCTTCGGCATGACGAATACCGTTGCCAAGCCACAGCAATGGGCGTTGCGAACCCGCCAGAAGATCGAAAACCCGATCGACAAGTTCCCCGAGATTGGGTGACAGGGGAGTTCGACCAAGCTCTCGCAGGTTTGCGGGATCGAATACCTCCATCTCTTCGGTTTCAACTAAGGAGGACTGTACATTCATGGGAATGTCCAACCAGCACGGACCGGGCCGGCCCGATTGACTAATGTGGTATGCCTTCTCCAGTTCCGCCAGGACTTTCTTTTCATCGGTGACGCGTACTGCATACTTAGTCACCTTCTGGACCATAGCCACGCTGTCAAACCCCTGGACACCCCAGATCCGCAGCGGGTTGTCTTCAGTCGTGAATTTGGAATTCTCGTTCCCGGAGATTATCAGCCCTGGCATAGAGTCCATCCAAGCGCTCACGACACCCGTTACACCGTTGACGGACCCGCCACCAGTAGTCAAGATGCTCGCCGTTACAATCCGGCTGATCCGGTAATAGGTTTGCATCGCCATGCACGCCGCCTGCTCGTGATGAACGCAGACCATTTCGGTAAATTCTCTGCGGAGGATGGAATCGAAGATGTGCGCGTTTCCGGCGCCAACGATGCCGAAGACGTGCCGAATCCCTTTCGCGGCGAGGAAGTCGGCGATCACATCACTGACTTATAGTTTGATAGAAAAGGCACTCCTTGGTCCGGTGAATCGGACGGTCTCGCGCGATTGGTTCGGCCCATATCCTCAGTTGTGCCAACCGTCAGCAGGCTGAACTGCCGGTCTGAAATAGTCAGTTCGCCACGTGGCGGCGCTCCAAGAACATCGCGCTTCGTTTAATCGAGTCCCTTAAATCAATTTCCTGCCGCAGCCCTAACTCATCCTCAGCACGCCTGATCGATGGCACATAACGCTCTGGCAGCCGACCGTCGACGGGTTTGCCGCCAAGGTGTACCCTGATACCTGGTCCAAAATATTCAGCCACTATCTGTGCGACATCTGCAATCTGGAATTCCGTTTCCGAACCGACATTGTAAGCGCGACAAGAGTCTCCCTGAAACAAAATCGTCCATAGCCAGATCGCAAGTTCTGCCGCATACAGATAAGAGCGATAGGGGCTACCATCGCCCTTGATTTCAATCGGGCCACCTCGCTGTCCATCGCGAATGAAGTTTCCGATGGCGAAGTGAATGTCGAGCGGTAAATATGGTCCCACGAAAGCAAAACACCGTGCAATTTTAGTTTGGACACCATATTCCCGTGCATATATCGCACACAAATGCTCGGCCAGCCGTTTGCCCTCACCATATGCCGAATGAGGATCCAATGTATCCGGCGCGCCAACATAATCTTCGGCAAGATGGGTCAGGTTAGTGGGCTGTTTGCCATAGACCGCGCCCGAACTCGTCAGCAAGAATTTCGGTATGCCGCAATGTCTTGCGAACTCGAGCATATGCCGCGTTCCCTTGACAATCGTATCCAGCATCAACAGCGGATTCTCTCCATTCAGTTGCGTGCTCGCCTCCGTTGCGGCATGGATCAAATGTGAGAATTCACCTGAGGGAAAATCGAACAAACGCACATCGCCAACATACAACCGAATCGCCGGATGCGCTGCCAAAGACGGTGCCTTGCGCCTGAATGCTTGCGGATTTCTAGTTAATACGGTTATCGACGCCCGCAGGTCGAGACGATCATTCACCCAGCAAAAACTCTCCAACAACCAGCAACCAAAAAACCCAGTACCGCCAGTGACAAAGACGCGCTTGCCCCGCACTTGCTCCCACAGATCGCGGGTGTGGTCGAGAATGTGATCGAGGTCAGCCGAAAGAGGATTGGTCATACGTCAGTTTGCACGCTACCATATTTTCCACGCCGCGTTACCCGCATCCCACATCTGGTTTAGCATCTCATACTCGCGGAACGTATCCATCCCAATCCAAAAACCTTCATGTCGAAACGCCATTAACTGTCCGTCAGCCGCCAGACGTTCCATCGGTTCGCGTTCCAGCACACAGTCCGAATCGAGATAGTCAAACACGCGGCGATTGAACACCAAAAAGCCGCCATTGATCCGTTCGGTCTGCACTTTTTCCCGAAAACGCTCCACCCGATCTTCAGTCGTCAATTCCAATATGCCATATCGCGATGGCGGACGAGTTGCCGTGAGCGTCGCTGTCTTGCCATGGTCGCAATGGAACGCAACCAAGGCGCCGATATCCACATTCGCCAGACCGTCTCCATACGTAACCATGAACGTATCGGTATCAATAAACCGCTCAATGCGCTTGACGCGCCCGCCGGTCATCGTCTTCAAACCGGTATCCACCAAGGTCACGTCAAAATCTTGCTCGGTGTGATTGCTGTGGTAGATTAGACTGTTTTCCTGTCCGAGTTGCAACGTGAAATCATTGCTCATCGCCTCGTAATTGAGAAAGTAATCCTTGATGACGCTTCCCTTGTAACCGAGGCACAGAATAAACCGCCGAAAACCGTAATGCGCATGGATTTTCATGATGTGCCACAGTACCGGTTTGCCGCCAATCTCGACCATGGGTTTGGGTTTGTACTCGGTCTCTTCGCGCAACCGCGTTCCCATGCCACCGCACAAGATAACAACTGGAATATTCTGCTCCATCGCTACTCCCACGCATCCGTCCGAATTGCGCTCGCGTGTATACCGTGCTCACTCAAATCACGGGAAATTGCTCTGAGCATTGGCGGCGGTCCGGAAATGTAATAGGTCGCGGCCATGGGGTTTTCTATGCACTGCCACATCGCCGCCACCGACAATCGTCCGACCATTACTCCCCGGGCCGTTGATTCCTGATCCAGGTCTTGCTCGACAAAATAAAAGGGCTTGAGTTGCGAGACCATCGCCGCACGTCGTTGGACCAAATCGCGGTAGATGAGTAAATCACCATCTCGCGCTCCGTACGCCAGGTAGACCACGTGCGGAAATGCCGGCGTCAAGCCATCCAAGAATGCAGTGAACGCGGAAATGCCTGTGCCACCCGCGAACATCACCACATCACTCGTCGCCTCGATGATAAACTCGCCGTAGGGTAGCTTGATCCAAACGGACTTCCCTTCCGCTAGTTCCTGTTCCATTCGCGCTGTAAACCGTCTCTGAACCGAGTAGGTGATTCTCAATCGCTCGCGTTGACTCGGAGCACTTGCAATCGAAAAGACGCGCGACTCGGGCCAAAAACCGCTGGGGTCGTAGGCATCGAGCGCCAGATGCAAAAACTGTCCCGGCTGAAAAAGCGGCACGCGGCGCTCCGGCGTGAGGTCAACACTGTAAACACGCCCGCCATGATCGATGATGCGCTCCACCCGGCAGCGAATTTTTTGCGCGACTGGCATTACGCCCGTTCGCCCTGCATGAACTTGGCAAAAACCCGCTGAATAGAGTCGAGCTGCGCGTCGCCAATCCCCGGATACAGGCCGATGAAAAAAGTATTGTTCGTGATCATGTCCGTGTTCGTTAGATCGCCCACGACGCGGTGCGGAATGTTTTCAAACGCGGGATGACGCAGCAAGTTGCCTGCGAACAAGTTGCGACTCTCAATGCGCTGCGCTTCCAGGTAACGCACGAGATCATTCCGCGTGAATCCGGCGCTATCACGTACCCCAATTACAAAACCAAACCAAGATGGGTCCGAGTGTTCAGTCGCGTGTGGTAAAGTGACCCGGTCTTGATATGGCGCCATTAGCGCGGTCAACTTTTGAAAATTTGTTTTGCGTTGGGCTATGAACCGCTCTAACTTGGCGAACTGGGCACAGCCAACCGCGGCCTGCATGTCTGTTACTTTGAGATTGTAGCCGATGTGACTGTAGACGTACTTGTGATCGTAGCCGAACGGCAGCGTGCCGAATTGCTGACCGAAACGTTTGCCACAAGTATTACTCTCCCCACCAGCGCAGTAACAGTCGCGCCCCCAATCGCGGATCGAACGCGCGACGCGCGCCAGCGTTTCGTCGTTCGTGATCACACAGCCGCCCTCGCCCATCGTAATGTGGTGCGCGGGGTAGAACGAAACGGTCGCCAGGTGTCCAAACGTGCCGGTCAACTGTCCACGATAGCGCGAGCCCAGCGCGTCGCAGTTATCCTCGATCAACCACAGGTCGTGCTTTCTGACCAACTCCATGACCGCATCGAGATTAAAAGGAACGCCAAGGGTATGCGCCATCATAATTGCGCGCGTTTTGGGACCCATCGCCTGCGCCAATCGTTCCGGGATGGCGGTATAGTCGCCGAGATTCACGTCCACAAAGACTGGCACGAGTTGGTTCTGCACTATCGGCGCGACGGTGCTGGGAAAGCCAGCCGCAACCGTGATCACCTCATCACCCGGCTTGAGCCGCCGCCCGCCCAGTGTCGGCGACGTCAGAGCCGTCAATGCGACCAAGTTCGCCGACGAACCGGAGTTGACGAGCAACGCATCGGACACGCCAAAGTACTCAGCAAAGTCGGATTCGAATTGATCGGCGTAGCGATTCGCGGTCAGAAAGAAATCGAGACTGGCGTCAACCAGGTTGACCAATTCCTCATTATCAAAAACGCGTCCCGCATAATGAACCAAGTCGTGCGACGGATCGAACGTCTTGATGGCATGCCGTTCTTCATAATACTTACGCACTAATTGAAGAATTTGATCCCGCGTGCTATTCATTGCAGCCAAGTTCCTTTTCAGTCTGTCCTGATCTAAAAAACTCTTGGTACCAGAGAATCGTCGACTCCAAACCCTGATCGAGGGTAAAGATCGGAGACCATCCCAGCATTCGGCGGGCCTTCGTGGCACTGAGGTACTGATGGCGGATTTCGTTACTCGCTTCGTTGCGGACATCCGGTTTTAAATCCGAGTGCATTAACTTCAAAATGCGCTCAACCAATTCCGACACGGTAACCTGGAGTTCGTTGGAAAAGTTGAAGGCCTCGCCGCGCAATTCGCGCTGCGCCGCCAACCGTTCTGCCAGCAGCATATACGCCGCCGCGCCATCTTCGACGCAAAAATAATCGCGGATAAGACTGCCATCCGAGCGAATCAGCGGCCGCTGACCGCGCAGAATCGAACGAATCGTGCCGGGGACAATACGATTCCAGTTTAAGTCGCCGCCACCGTAGAAATTGCCGCAGCGTGTGATTGCAACCGGCAAGCCATAAGTCACGGCGTATGTTTGCGCAAGCAAATCGGCGCACGACTTACTCACATCGTACGGGTGCTGCCCTTGCAACGGGGTGTTCTCATCGTATGGGAGTTTGTCTTGGTCGCCGTACGCCTTGTCGGAGGACGCAATGACAATTTGCTTAACACTAGGACTGCGGCGGCATGCTTCCAACAACGCCCAAGTGCCCTGGATATTACTCTCAAAAGTAGAAATAGGATTGCGGTTCGCAATACCGACAATCGTCTGCGCGGCAAGGTGAATCACCGTATCAATTTCGTGCTCGCCCAGCGCGCGCTCGATCAATGCCTGATCGCGCACGTCGCCGCGCACCACCTTTATTCGATCCAACAGGCGGGTCCGCACGAGTTCGCACTGCGGCACCCAGTCGCGCACCAAACAGACAATATCAGCCCCACTCGCCGACAGCGCTTTGACCAGCCAACTACCTACCAGGCCGGTGGCGCCCGTAACAAGAGTTGGGCGATCGAGCCAGAAGGAGGGTACACCTGAATCAGCCCGGAGGCGCTCATCATTCACGGTCATTTGCCCAGATCGCCCAAGGCGCCTGTTTGGAGTTCCACAGTTCGTTCAGATGCAGATACTCGCGATAAGTATCCATCGCGTAGAAAAACCCATCGTGCTGATAGGCCATTAACTGGTTTTCGCTTGCCAGCCGCTCCAGCGGCTCACGTTCCAGCACACAGGCAGGATCGTCGCTTAGGTAATCAAATACACGCCGGTTGAATACAAAATAGCCAGCGCTCGCCCAACCATCAACGCGAGGTTTCTCCGCAAAGTTCGTCACGCCGCCATCCGATCCAAGTTGTAGGAAACCGAAACGGGAGGCCGGATGCACTGCCGTAACCGTGGCCAAGCGGCCGTGCGATTGATGAAACGCCAGCAGTTGACCCAGATCAACGTCGGCGAGGCCATCCCCATAAGTGACCATGAACGTATCGTCATCTATATATTTCTTCACCCGATTTACGCGAGCACCGGTCATAGCGTCCAAGCCGGTTTCAGCCAGCGTCACGTTGAAGTCTTGTTCCTGGTGAGCGCCGCGGTGGGTGATACGGTTGCTCTTGCCCAGGCGAATCGTGAAGTCATTGTTCATCGCCTCGTAGTTGAGGAAATACTCCTTGATCATATTCCCACGATAGCCGAGGCACAACACGAAGTCCCGAAACCCGTAATGGGCATATAGTTTCATAATATGCCAAAGCACGGGCCGGCCACCCAAATCCACTAGAGCTTTCGGCCGGTATTCAGTTTCCTCACGCAGCCGAGTGCCTTGACCACCACAAAGAACAATTACTCTTGTTGAGTTCATGGCCATCAAAAAGTTGTACTCTCTGGCAAATTAACCTTGCCCACAGTAGGCCGCGTGTTATCAGACGAGGTTGCGTTGTTCCTCATGAAGTTGTTCGTAGTCGGCTCGGTGCCCTGTTCTTGGATGTACCTCTTGATCACACTTTCGTTCACGCTGGCCCACCAGGCTACCGAAGTACCCGTTCGTCCAGAACGCTCCGACTCATTGTTTCTTGACCTCTGGAAACACCGTCATTTCTCTCACGGACTAGGAAGCGAAGACAACCTGGGAGCCAAGGGCGTTAATACGAATGGCCAACGTATGTTTCTCCGAAAACGTATCCTCAAGTCTTTTGTGGCACTCGGGGGGGGCAACAAAAAGCATGAATCCACCGCCGCCTGCGCCAAGCAATTTCCCGCCCCATGCACCGGCGGCGATGCCGCTTTCATAAATGGCATCGATCTCCGGAGTCGAGACTAGGCGATCTAATTGTCGTTTTGCCAGCCACGCTTTGTGAAGCAAGAAGCCAAATTCTGAAAGTGGCTCTCCAGAGACAAGTAAACTATGTCCATCATCTACCATCAGGCGCATTTGTCGCAGATGCTCGCCGTTCGCGCCGAGACTTTGAATCTTTTTGGCTTCGAGATCGTGCGCGCGACGTTTGATCCCTGTGAAGATGAGAAATAGATGGGCCTCGATTTCCTCGATCCGCTGTGGAGAAAGTGTGAGAGGATGCACTCGGATGTCATCCTCGGCATAAAATTCCAACACATTAAAGCCGCCGCAGGCAGCGGTGGCTTGGTCCTGCACTCCAACACATTCGTTAAGCAATTGTCGTTCGATGTGAATGGCCTCATAAGCAAGTTCCAAGGGCCGCACAAATTCACCCTTATAAGCATGAAGCGCCTGTAGCATTGAGACAGTAAAACTCGATGAAGACCCCAAGCCTGTGAAGGCGGGCAAGTCGGCAACGGTATGAAGCTCGATGTCCTTTTCGATACCACAATACTGAAGACAAGCCCGGAATACTGGATGTTCAATGTCAGCGATGTTCTTGACTAACTCGCCTTTGCTGTAGGAAACCCGCACCGCGTAGTCGAAAAGAGGACTTTGAAACGCACTTGCGGTGACATAAGAAAACTTATCAACAGCAGTTGCCAGGACAGCGCCACCGTGTTCTCTAAAGTACTCTGGAAAATCCGTGCCGCCACCGAAGAAACTGATGCGCAAAGGCGCGCGCGAAATAATCATCGTCGAATCTGTCCCCGAACTAATGGAGCCCGCCAAACAGAGCTTGTTCGGTCAGGAGGCAGACGGTGTGCTCGATTGTCAATAGGACCTCCTGCACGTGCTGGGTGTCGCGACTCGGAACAACCACGGCTCGATCTACCAAGCCGGTCAAGGCACCTCCCTCGCCAAGGAAGCCAATTGTTCTCAGTCCCCTTTCACGCGCGGCGAGGACGGATTTGATCACGTTCGGCGAGTTTCCGCTGGTACTGATACCTATTAAGACATCCTCCGGCTTTCCCAGCGCAAGCACCTGCCTCTCGAAGACACCTTCATACCCACAATCATTAGCATATGCGGTAAGAAAAGATGTATCCGTCGTCAAAGCAATGGCGGGTAACCCTGGCCGCTCAAAATCTTTACTTAACCTGCTGACAAATTCGGCGGCCATATGTTGGGCATCGGCAGCGCTGCCGCCGTTTCCGCATATCAACACCTTATTGCCCGCCCGAAAACACTCCACCATCAAACTCGCAGCACTCAGAATTGAATCCAAGCACATGTCAGCACTACGCCGCTGAATCTCCGCACTTTGCATCATATGCTCGTAAGCGTGAGCTCGCCATTGTTCGGTTTCCGTCGATTCTTTCGAATCTATGATGGTTGCGTGTTCAGCCAACTTAATTCCTCCTTCAAAAAGGCTCCGGCAACATTGTAAACCTCCGGAATTCCAATATCTATAAAAGGAGTTGACCCGATAACAGCATGCAGGCCTTTGCCAGTCAGGCTGGGAAGCACGTCCGTTTCCAAAGAAACAGTTCGCCCACCCGGAATAGCTTCGAGCACGCTATGCTCAAACAAGTAAATACCCGCGTTTATTAAACCAGCCTGCTTCGTGCTCGCTTTTTCCCGGAAAGCCCGGACAGCATTCGTTTCGTCGACTTCGACCGATCCATATCGGCTGCTGTCATCAACCGTTACGGCCCAGATCGAAGTAAGAGCACGCGCCGCCAAATGCTCCCTGATCATTCGTCTAACGTCCAGGCGACAATATGAATCGCCATTCAATACCAATACAGAGCTAGAGACCGTTAGCCCTAAGGCGTTCCGAACCGCTCCTCCAGTACCTAACGGTGTGTGCTCTCGGGAGTAAGTCAGTTTCATTTGCAGGTCGTTGCCGTTTCCAAAGTGATTCTCGATAACCTCACTCATGTAACCCGTGCAGAGAGTGATCCGCTTCATGCCTTGAGAGCGCAGTAACCTCAGCAACCATTCCAGAAATGGTCGCCCCTCAACGAGAGCCATTGGTTTAGGGCGATCACTTATAACGCTCTGGAGGCGACGGCCTTTGCCTCCGACGAGAATCATTACATCCACGTTTCTATTAACTGGGCAGCTTCAAGCAAGTCCGTTACTACGAAATGCGGTTTACATCGGCCATTGCGAGTTTCGTCTTCACCGTGCCCGGTTCGCACCAGGAACGTAATGGCCCCGATATTATGTCCTAACTGAATATCGCAAGCTTTGTCTCCAATAACAAACGAATCCGCGAGGCTTAAACCCAAATGATCAGCGGCGAGTCTTGCTAACCCAGATTGAGGCTTACGACAATCGCAGGTGTCCTCTGGGATATGAGGACAGACGAAGAGCCCTTCTAACCTAATATCGTGTTCTTCGAGGAACATTGTCATCCGCTGATGAACCGCATCTACCTCCTTCATACTGAAAAGGCCCCGGCCCACTCCCGACTGGTTTGTAATAAGGACTAGTCGCAATCCTAGCGCTTGCAGTTTCTGCAAGCCAGACGCAGCAGACGGTAAAAGTTCTACCTCATCAGGATCGGAAAGATAGTTCCGCTCAAAAATAATCGTGCCGTCGCGGTCCAGGATGACAAACCGTTGCTTCATCGCTTTCAGCAGTACCTCAACCTGAGAGTTGGCTTAAACGGAAAAAAGTCGACTCCATTCTTCAAAAGTTCGCCACCTGCTCGAGAGAAAATGCAGCATGAGGGATTGCGGGACCCAGATAGGGTCTAACAGTTCGCTCGTATCCAGAGGACAATGCCAGTGGCGTGAATTCAGGGTGAAGTGGTCAGGAACATGTGATGCTGGAGTCTATGCACGGACTTCCCGAGCGCCTCCGATTGTTTTCCTTCAGTAGTGATAGTGCTGACGGTAGCAACCGTAGTAATAGGATAGGTTCGATCCGGAAGCTTCCACTTTATTCAGCACCAAATCGATTAGCGCGCCCGCGTCTTGCGGCGGCTTCAGAGCGGATGCGACGACTTTGCGCGCGCCCTTGCCATTCTGAAACGACCACTCAAGAGATCAGTTGTAGGCAAATTGCGAAGCATGCCGGCTTGTAGTTTGAATGTTTTCCAAATCTGCATCAACCATCTCGCGAACCAAGTCTGGGAATGATCTCTTGTAACTCCATCCGAGGCGCGCTGCCGCCTTGTCGCTGTCTCCCAACAGGAGATTCACCTCTGCCGGTCGATATAATTGCGGGTCCACCACGACGTGCTGGCCGTAATCCAAGCCGACGTGGCCAAAGGCGACCTCGAGAAACTCGCGAACTGTATGAGTCTCGCCGCTCGCGATTACATAATCGTCGGGCTCGTCTTGCTGAAGCATGAGCCACATAGCTTCCACATAATCACGGGCATGTCCCCAGTCCCGAAAGGCGTCTAGATTGCCCAGCTTCAATTCCTTGGCCAGACCGAGCTTGATTTTCGCTACTTGAGAAGTAATTTTGCGAGTAACAAATTCGAATCCCCGACGCGGACTCTCATGGTTAAAAAGAATCCCGCTTGAAGCATGGATCGAATAAGCCTCGCGATAGTTCCTCGTAAGATCGAAGCCAGCAACCTTAGAAATTCCGTAGGCCGAACGAGGATGAAAACGCGTCTGTTCGTTCTGCGGACTAATCTCACACTTGCCGAACATTTCGCTCGAACCGGCGAAGTAGAAGCGAGCTTCCGGAGATACATCACGCAACGCGGCGAGCGCGTAATGAGTTCCGTTGATGTTGGTATTGAGAATTGAGAACTCATCTTCGAAGGAATAGCTGACAAAACTCTGTGCCGCCAAATGATATACCTCATCTGGTTGTAGTGTAGTCATGATCTTGAAAATACTCGGATAACTTTCAAGAGACGCTGGATGAAGCTCAACTTCCGAGAGCAGGTGCTTAATGCGCCACAGTCTATGCTCCGGATCCTCAATGGCTACGCGTCTAACTATGCCATGGACTTCATAGTCCTTTTGTAATAAGAATTCCGCCAAGTACGAGCCATCTTGTCCGGTTATTCCAGTGATGAGCGCCTTCCGTTTCAATTATCGCTCTCTTTCCCACGCAGGCCTTCAGTACGGGAGCGGGCTAGCGCCGCCCAGAGCAAGGTTCCGCATGGTTATGACTATAGAAATCTCTAACCCTTGGACAGTCTAGCCTCTCATGAGGAATAGCAATACCAGTGGCCAGTCTATACACCCAGTTGGTGAGTATCGGCAGGGGTTCGCTGACCCTCACGATAATCCTGATAGTAGCCACCGTAGTAGTAATATGAATTTGATCCGGCCGCCTCTACCTTATTCAGAACGACACCAATTATTCGGGCGCCCACGTCCTGCAATAGTTTCCGAGCGCGGGCAACAACTTTTCGCGAACTCTTCCCGCTGTGGACGACCAGCAGCACGCCGTCGACCATGGTCGCAATCAAGACTCCATCGGTAAACGCCGCAATGGGCGGGGAATCGATTATGACGTGCGTGAAGTTCGGAGTCACCTTAGCTACAAGTTTTAGCATCTGTTCGGAACCAAGCAGTTCCGCCGGATTCGGTGGCAAAGGTCCGGCCGTAAGGATGAATAATCCAGACTCCTCGTCGTGCTGGATAGCTGAAGATATTTCGCCCTCGGAAACCTCGCGCGATAGCAGGGCACTCAAGCCATTATTATTCTTGATACTGAAGATGGAGTGAAGGCGCGGCCGGCGCATGTCTGCATCAATAATTAATACTTTCGCTCCGGTCTGGGCAAGACTCATGGCGGTATTAACCGCCGTTGTAGTTTTTCCTTCGGAAGGCACGCTCGAGGTAATAAGCAAAGTCCTTGGAGGCCTGCCGGCGGTTGATAACAGTATGGATGTGCGAAGGTGACGGTAAGCCTCAGCCAATGGAGAGTGCTTTTCGATACCGGTCAACAATACGTCCTGTCTCGTGCTGTTACCGTTGCTGGATACCAAGGTACTCTTAGGCAGGCGTTTCACCTTTGCCTTCTCAATTTGAGGAATAACTGCGATCGAGGGGAGATGAAGGAAATTCTCGACGTCTTCTGTCGAGCGCACACTATCGTCAAGGTATTCAATCAGGAATGCCAGTCCGACCCCGCAACCAAGCGACAGCAGGAGTGATAACCCGACAATCAAAGTCCGCTTCGGCGCAACTGGTCTCTTCTGCGCGATTGCATAATCGACGACGCGGATATTATTAGGCGTTCCGGTGATTACAACGTCGTTCTCTTTCATCCGTTGCAGCAGCCCGTCCAGGAGGCTCTTATTGGTTTCTATCTCTTGCTGGATAATGCGATAGGTAACCGCTGCTTCATTCTGCGTTAGAGTCTCGGCACGTTGCTGGTCGTAGGCTTTGCTCAGCGCCTGCTCAGTGCCAAGGGCCTGGCGATACCGTGTAGCCAGATTAGTGGTCACGACCGTGGTGGCGCGGGCCCGCGCGTCGTTTATTTGTTTTTCGATGACGGCAATCTGCTTGTCTATTTCTTTTACCGCCGGCCATTTCTCAGTGTTCTCCACAAGCAACTCTGCCCGCCTCTGTTTCAGGTCAGCGAGCTTCGACTGTGCCTCGGTAGTAAGTTTAGTGGCCGTAGGAACTTCTCTTTCGGAGATTCCTCCTTCCGCAAGAGCTTCGGCTGCTCCGGGCTGCAGGCTGGCTTTGTAGGCGGCTTCAGCAAGCTTCCGCTCATTTTCCGCGACCAAAAGCTGTTTGTTTAGGCCTGCGAGCCTTTCCAACACGGTATTCTGACTAGCATCCAGCGAGAGGATTTGATGGCTCTTGGCGTAATTGATGAGTTGCTCCTCTTTGCTTCTATTGGCGGATTGCAGCTCGGCAATGCGCTTCTCAAGATAGCTGCCAGTGGTGCCACTCGTCTCAGTCTTCTTCTCAAGGTTCAGGTCTACGAAAGTTTGCGCTATCGTGTTGACAATCTTTGCGGCCAATCGAGAATCGGTAAGCCGGTAACTAATGTCGATGAGGCGGGTCTCGCGAACTGTAAGCCGCGTCTCCTTCACGGGTTCAACTCTTAATGTCTCCTGGAGATCATCCACGTAATCCGAAAGGCGTTCTGCCTCCTCCAGATCTTGCGCCGCGGTAGAGGAAGAAGAAGTAATCGGAAGCGCATCAGACGGCGAATGCTTGGAATCGGTGTTCGACCTAAACCCCAGAATGCTCTGAAGGTCGGACCACCGGGACTTGCCTCTTGACGGATAATCACGCAGAAAGTCCTGGTTGTGTTCCAGATCCAAATTCTTTGCAACCCGCCGCAGCAAACCGGGCCCAGTCAGGATCTGAAGCTGCGTATTGAAATAGGCGGGATCGTTACTTTCGCCGTTCAGGATCACTGAGCTGCCTTTGGACATGCCTCCAAGTAATGGGTTCGTATTTTCAAGGTCGACCTGGATGCGCGCCTGAGCTTCGTATATATCAGAACTTCTAATTAGGTAGATCGCTACGAGGGTCGGTATGATCACCGAGATGCCGATGATAAGCCACAAATGCTTGCGTACGATTTGCAGGTAGTCCCGCAGGTGTACGCCCTGCTTATCCACGTTGTCATAAGCATAACTGACATGCGAGGTCGTATTGTGGCCGTTCCTTTCCTCCCTTTCCAGAGCGTTCTGCTCGGTCCGGGTTGAAACAACGCCTGACTTGGATAGTTGTGTTGATTCGTTCATTTTGGAATCGGACTTAGTTAAGGCCTATCATGAGGCGGTTGAGAAACTCGCCAATTTTGGAGGTCGGCGCCTTATCGCCGCACTTCAAAGCTAGGGTATGGCGCGAACTACACCCTGCGAAACGACCGTGGGAACAACCCCTGTAAAGATTTGAAGCATCGTCTTGGCGGTGGACCCACCCACTTCCACTATGTCATCGGGAAGCAAAAGAATGTCTATGGCTTTCTGTTTCTGGATGGCTTTGAGGTCAACAAGAATTTCCTGCTTGCCACCGCCTTCGTTGGTTTGCCTCATAATGCGAACACGGCTATTATTGGCATCACGCGCCGGCCCTCCGGCCATCGCAATTGCCCGTGAAATCGTTATTGGCTGATCCCTTAAAAAGATTGCCTGTGGCGAATTAACGTGACCGATGACGAAGACCTGATCAGCTTCAAGTACAGAGACGATGTCGCCGGGCTGCACAAAGGGGTTCGATCCCACTTTTCCTTTCAGCGTATCATACAGCTTGTACACGCTGACATCCTGAGCAACGGCACTATTGCTGTCAGACGTGCTGTCGGACCCGTTAGTTTCGCACATATTAGGCCCGCCAGCATGAATAATGTTGATGACTCGGCCTGCTCTGGGGGCGGGTCCGCTGGCGTTGCTCAGAAGCTCCAGCAAACGAACACGCCTTTGAAGCCGGAACTGTCCAGGCGCGTTAACTGCTCCAATTACAGCCACGGGACGCGACTGGAAATCACTGACAAAGACCTCAACGGTGGGCTTGTTTTTGTATTCTAAATATAACGTGGCAATTTGGGTAGCGAGTTCGCTCTCGGTTAGGCAGGCAGCGCGCACGGCCTCGTCGATCATGGGAATGCGTATCATTCCGTGCTGATCCACCCGCACGGCCCCAGAAAGCTCTGGCGCCTTCCTTACCAAAATAGAAAGCACGTCTCCAGCGCCGATTCTGTAGCGAGTATCATCGGACAACGCATTCTTTGCGACACTCCCAGACGTCGCACCAGGTTCGGAACTCACCTGAGCTATGGCCTCCACACAAAAGGCTGACATGAGAGCCAAGCCTAAGGCAGAGGCTAAGATTGGGGCTAACTTCGACCCAAAAAAATCCGACTTTGTAATTGCGCGGCCTAACGTGGAGCCAACTCCATTCATAAATAATTTAAATCTCATAAAACCTCCAACTCGAGCCACCATGAGACGGACTCATGAGTCTATCAGAATGCCGGTGACGCGCGGTAGCGCTGACAGGTCTTCTGGTCGGCAACGAGATAATCGCAATTCAACTTAGTGTAGAGAAAAGCGCTCATTCTTTCTCTCACACTTCGCCCCAAGAGTAACGCCTCTAAATAAGACATCCAGGCGGCGTTACGCAGTACCCGTAAGGGAAGCCTCTCTCGCAAGGCGGCATTCTGTGCTCAGGGTCCTCTCCCTGAACTTGAGCGCTTTCCGGTGATGACCCTACTTGTTGAAAGACAGTCCCCAGTCGCTTCAGCACACACCCCGCAGTTGAGCAAACCCACCGGTGAATCGACCGTTCTATTCGCGCGCAGGCATTCAAACGGGTAGTCCAGTCCAGCAACTTGGCACCAGACGCAACCTCTAAGTATCACTTCGGGTAAGGAGACGTGGAAAGCGGAATCAGTCCATCTAATCCTTTGCTCGTAACCTTGTTCTTCCAACAACTCTCAGCATACGAGGTGTGGCGTTCATTACACGGCGGTGAATACCATCATCACTATTGGTGAGAATTAAATTATACAAACTCCCCCGATTCGGCTCTGCACGCAGCTTATGAGACTCCCCTGCACTTCGTTTTTCGGTCAACGCGACCCGACCGCATGGCCTTTACGAAGGTAATCCACGCGAAACTCTACCGTAGGGGAAAGGTCGCTGTCAACGGGCCGAATTGCTTCATCGCGAAACCATTCGAAGTAAGAGCGCGGTAACGCCTCGTGTAAGATGAGGCTAACGATGCAGGCAAGCCGAGAGGTTAAGAACCTTGAAGTCAAGACATGAGGGGAAATAAAACTCGGAGCAGGCCATAACAGCCTGCTCCGAGAGAATTGAGTTGGACTACCAAGCTTCAGCTCTCACCAAAATCAACGAACAGCTAATTCTGGATGAATAGCGCCCCGTTTGGAGCCGTATTGCTGCCGTTGCCCATGATCGTATTGTTCCCACCCGTATCAACCAGTCCGCCTGAAATAGAGTTGATCGAATTGCCGTTGGCGGTAATCACGCACCGGGCGATGCGAACATGTGTGACGTTGATCTGGGCGGTAATGCCGACCGAGTTACCAACAATGGTGGTGTCGTTAACGGCAACGTCCGTAGCGGAACCTACCGTGACGGCGTTGATGCCCGATCCTGACGGACTGGAGCCAAGGTAACTGAAACTGATCTGGCCCCTGCCGCCGTTCGCAAAGTTGATGTTATTTCCAGAACGCGTGACGTTGATGTGATCGGCCGTGAGCACAGTCGCATTCGTGCCGGTATTATTGATATTCACACCGTTGCCGGCACAATTACGAATCACAACGTTTCGCAAATGAAGCTCGTTGAGGGCCACTGTGCTGCTGGGAATGCTAATTCCGGACCCAGTGAGGCCGTCGATGTTGGTGTTCTCAACATAAAGAGCATTGCCCGCAAGAAACCGAACGCCATCCGTGCCGGTGCTTGCTCCGTTGATGTCGAGCCAATTAAGCCGAACCGTCTTGCGGACGTCCGCCGCATCCGTGATGTTGATTATTACACCGGCAGGCGCGCCCGCGGAGAGGATCGAGCCGTAGCCTGCTCCGGGTGTGCCGTTGATGGTTATAGACTTGGTGATGGTCACGGTGCCGAAACCGCCGGGATCGAGAACGCTGATCTCACCATCTTTCGCTGTCTTGGAAATTGCGCCCGCGAAAGTCTTGCAGGGCGCGGTGCGGCTGCAGGGATTGACATCGTCACCGACGCCGGAGACCCAGGTGCGCGTTGCCTGCGCCTGGGCCATGGACGCAAAAGCGAACGTGAAGATCGCGATTGCCAATACCTTAATAGTGAACCGAAACTTGTTCATTTGGAGTCTCCTTTTTCTTTCTGTTGAAGTTTGGGATGGCCGCCAGTAGAACACGGATCTGTTCCGGCCACTGTTGCGCCGAGTCTTCCCTTGTTGCCGAGTAATGCGTTGTTGCCGAGTAATGCGTTTTCATCAAATTCCTGATGAGTGTTTGAAAAGCTACAAACTACTACTAAAGTGCTAGTTCCCGCAGTCCCTGGCCGTATCGTTTGTCAAAGTCCAAGTAGCGTTATCGCCGCAGTTGACGACAGTTGAAATAAAGCAGCCATCCTGATCCTCGCCAATGACTTTGACCTGTTGTTGGTCGCATGCGACATCGGTCAAGTTGTACGACTGGCCGGCTGCAATCGTTGACTCACCCAGTTGATTGCCGGTCCAGTCGTCAGCGCCTACGTGCGAGAAGTAAACATGGCTAATCTCGCGGCTCGAGTTATTCACGATGTTTACAGAAGTCGACGAATGCGCTCCTGATAAGAGCGGCAGCATAGCCAACACTCCGAAGGCTGTGCAGAAGACAATCAGGTGACGCAAGTTGCGCGAAACAGATAACGTTTTCATCCTGTCCCCTCTCAAAAACTTTTGACCTGGGCGGGCACGAGTTATGCCCGCCCGTTAAGTAATCAGTCAATGAACTCTCAACTTCACGGGCAGCTGCTCGTGACCGTATAGTGCGGCCCGTCATCTCCTGGCGTTTCGCCTTCATTCTTTGGCGAGTAAACCTTGGCGGTGCCAGTGGTAAAGTTGCCAGAGGAATCCTTCAGCTTGAAGTAAATCGTATACACGCGTCCATTGCCGCTGTTAATGCGCTCAGCGCGCAACTGGATTGACTTGCAATCGCCGGCGATCACGATGTCATTCAGCGTGTTGCCTGAGCCGCCGGCATTCTCCGCCTCGTCGCTCGTTGCGTTAGTGATGTACACGTCGCTGACGCTGAGCGAGTCACAGTTATCACTGACGCTCGAAATGAAGTTCGCTGCCGTGAACGTGTGATAGGTGTGGTTTGGCGGCCACATTGATGGCGTCTGGCCGTTGAAGGTGATTGTCGGCGCCTGGGTGTCGTTTACTGTGATCGTTTGACTACATGACGATTGGTTACCCGAACCGTCAGTCGCCGTCCAGGTGATAGTCGTAGTGCCGCGAGGATACGTATCGGTCAAGGGACGCCCGTCGCTCCTCGTGCCGCTTACCGTTGCAGTTCCGCAGTTGTCCGTGGCAGTTGCCGTGCCTGGAGCAACATGCGCAGCACAGGTACCCGGCTCGGTACTCGCGATGATGTTTGCTGGACAAGTAATCGCCGGCGGCTCGGTGTCGTTCACCGTAATGGTCTGTGTGCATGACGACTGATTGCCTGAGCTGTCTGTTGCTGTCCAGGTGATCGTGGTCGTGCCTTTTGGATAAGGCGCATTCAACGGCTGTCCATCACTTCTGGTTCCGGTTACTGTCGGATTATCACAGTTGTCGGTCGCTGTTGCCATTCCCGGATTGATGTTCGCCGCACACACTCCTGAATCGGTGCTCCTGGTGATATTCGCCGGACAACTGATTGCCGGAGCCTCGTTATCATTTACGGTCACGGTCTGGTTGCACGACGCGCTGTTCCCTGCGCTATCAGT
>Ga0137404_10000688_pt1 | contig 22232 bp, 17 predicted proteins | sample CZOMad2_1_16fung_FD_108285 | JGI IMG/M metagenome (GOLD analysis project Ga0137404, IMG submission 108285) | Vadose zone soil fungal communities from Angelo Coast Range Reserve, California, USA - CZOMad2_1_16fungal (Illumina Assembly) | ecosystem: Environmental > Terrestrial > Soil > Vadose... | reverse complement strand
CACTAACACTTGCAACTTCGGCATTTGTGCGGATCTCGGCGCCCGCTTCGGTAGCGACCTTGGCTAACGCCTGCGACAGCGAACCCATGCCGCCTTTGACGAACGTCGAAGGCTGGATCGTGTATTCGTCGGTCGCGGCTTGCAGCAGAAGGGCTGCACTCGTGCCCGCCGACCACGGCCCGGCGAACGCGCCAAAGATGCCGCGCGCGGCGACGATCGCTCGCAGCTGTTCTGTCTCAAACCATTCGGCGGCGAGATCAGCAATCGCCATCGGACCATATCGCAGGAGGCGGTATTCATCTTTCTTACCCAAACCTCGAATCGCCAGACCCAATTTGCCGAGGTCCCAAAGCTCTCCCGTTGAAAGCCGGTCGATATCCGGCGGCGTCATCCGCTGCAGCGGCGCGAGCGCCCGACCAATGCGGGCAAAGGTCGAAAAAAAGTCGGGATAACTCTGCGCGTCTTTGGCCGAGACCCGGACCAACTCATCGGCTGTTCGCTTTGCGTCTTCATAAATGCAAATCGATTGGCCGTTAGGATTTGGCGCGAACACGCGAACTGTGGGTTTGATCAACTCAAGCCCACGACGATCCAACTGAAGATCTTTGATTACTTGAGCAGAAAGCGGGCCGGTGGTTTGGGCGAGTGTGGAAGCACGAAAGCCCGGATGAAATTCTTCGGTGACGCAGGCGCCGCCGGCAATCTCTCGCCGTTCCAGCACGAGCGGTTTCAATCCTGCTTTGGCGAGATAGCACGCCGTCACGAGACCGTTGTGACCGGCGCCGATGATGATGACTCGATCCATGGTTTCAAGTTTCAGGTTTCAAGTTTCAGGTTAGCTTTCAGAACTTGAAACCTGAAACTTGAAACTAACTGTCTTTCAAAATCTCCATCGCGGCGTTACGCCCGCTAGCGCCCATGATGCCGCCGCCCGGATGCGTCGCTGAGCCGCACATGTAAAGATTGCGAATCGGCGAACGATACTGCGCCCAGCCCGGCGCGGGCCGCAGAAAGAAAAGCTGCTCCAGTGTCAATTCGCCCTGGAAAATATTCCCTTCGGACAAACCAAACTCGCGTTCCAGATCGAGTGGCGTTAAGACCTGCCGGTGCAGAATGATGTCTTTGATATTCGGCGCGTGCTCGGCGATGGTGTCGATCACTGTATCGCCAAAGGCTTCGCGCTCGTCATCCCAGTTTCCATCTTTCAAGTTGTATGGCGCGTATTGCACAAAACACGACATCACGTGTTTGCCCGGCGGCGCGATTGAAGGATCGGTCAAGCTCGGAATAACTATGTCGATGTAAGGGCGGCGTGAGTAGCGGCCGTACTTAGCGTCGTCATAAGCCCGCTCCATGTATTCAACGCTCGGCGAGATCGAGACGGCGCCTCGCAGGTGCGGCCCCGGTCCCGGCATGCATTTGAAATCGGGCAAAGCGTCCAGCGCCATGTTGACCTTGCCTGATGATCCACGAAACTTGTAACGCTTGATGTCGTCAACAAAATCGGCGGGCAGGTGCTCTTCGCCGACCATTTTCATGAACGTCAGCCGCGGGTCGACGCTCGAAGAAATAACCTCAGCGTAGATCTCGTCGCCGTTTACCAGAGCGACACCCTTCGCCTGGCCGTTCTTCAAAATGATTTTCGCGATCGGAGCTTCGGTGCGAATCTCAGCTCCGGCTTCGCGGGCCGCATCGGCAATCGCATTAGAGATCGACCCAGTGCCGCCGCGAGACAGTCCCCAGGATCGAAACGCGCCGTCAATCTCTCCCATGTAATGGTGCAGCAGCACGTACGCGGTGCCCGGCGAACGCACGCCAAGAAAGGTACCGATGATTCCCGACGCCGACATCGTGGCCTTGAGCACATCGGTTTCGAACCATTGATCGAGAAAGTCGACGGCACTCATCGTCATCAACTGCACCTGATTGTACTTGTCATCCGCCGAAAGCTTTTGGAACCGCCGGCCCATCGTCAGCAGATCGAGCAAGCCTTTGGGATTCAGCGACGCCGGATCGGGCGGAGTCATGTTCATGATCGGTTTGACGAAATGCGCCATGTCGATCATGGCTTTGCCGTATTCATCGTAAGCCTCGGCGTCCAGCTTTGAGTGCCGCGCGATCTCACGCCGCGTCTTGGCATGATCGTTGACGCGCCACAGATGATCTCCGTTGGGCATCGGCGTGAACGTGCCGTCGAGCGGCAGAATCTCCAGGCCATGACGAGGCAGATCCAGTTCGCGAATGATCTCCGGGCGGAGCAGGGAAACGACGTACGAACAAACCGAGAACTTGAAACCCGGAAAGACTTCCTCGGTCACCGCGGCGCCGCCAAGCACATGCCGTCTTTCGAGTACGAGCACACGTTTGCCCGCGCGCGCCAGATACGCGGCATTAACCAGGCCGTTGTGGCCGCCGCCGATTACAATGACGTCATATTTTTGAGTCATCATGTAGCGCAAGTTATTAACTTGCGAATGCAAACTGATTACTTAAACCTCTTGATGAAGATTGGCAAGCATACTTATAATCCCAGGTCCTGACAATTCGTCGTTGTAACAACGTCTCAGCCGGAACGGAGGGAATGGAAATGTTCAGTGAAATGATTTTGCCGGAGTTCGATCAGGAAATGGCGAACACTCGAAAAACTCTCGAGCGAGCACCCGAGGCCAGGTTTGATTGGAAGCCTCACGAGAAGTCGAGCTCGCTGGGAGGTTTGGCGACACACCTCGCCAATATTCCGAGTTGGACTGTCTACACATTTAAGCAAGATGAATTAGACATCGCCCCGCCGGGCGCGCCGCCGTTCCGACTCGAGGAAGCAAGAACGCGGGATGAGCTGCTCGAGGCGTTCGACAAGAACGTGGCTGCGGCGCGAGCCGCTTTGACGGACGCCGGCGATGCGGCGTGGCAGGAACCATGGTCGCTCCTTCGCGGTGGTAACAAGATCATGACTCTACCGCGCGCAGCAGTAATGCGCGGGTTTGTGATGAGTCATTTGGTTCACCATCGGGCGCAACTTGGCGTGTATCTGCGTCTGCTCGATGTACCGGTGCCGGCGATCTACGGACCTTCGGCTGATGAGGGCGGATTCTAGAGTGAGTGACGCGCTTGACGCCGCGGCCTGGCTTGCTTAAGCAAAATGAGGTGACCTCAACATGACCTGGATCAAGACGATCCCTATCACTGAGGCCGATGAGAAACTGCGTCACGCTATTGAGGCGCAGCGGCAACTTTATCCGGCCGAGTATGCCGAACCGATTCACCCGAGTGGCGATGGTGAGACATCGATGATCGTGGCCTCGCATAGCCTGATCCCCGAGGCGTTGCATCACGCGTTTGCCACGTTCGGAGTCCTGATGTCCCCGGATTTGCCGCTCACCCGACGACAACAGGAAATGATCACCACGGTGGTGTCAGTCACAAACCGCTGTCACTATTGAATCGAATCCCACGCAGAGTTTCTGCGTCGAGTTACCCTGGACGATAAACTGATTGAGGCGCTGAGAACAGATTACCGTGCGGCCGATATATCTGAACAAGATCGAGCAATGCTGGATTACGTCTCTCAACTAACGCGGGACGCGACGCGCATCACGGAACAGGATCATCAACGTCTGCGCGACGTAGGGTTCGACGATCGTGCAGTCCTTCAAATGACTCTGATTTCTTCCTGGTTTAATTACATCAATCGCGTGGCGGACGCGTTGGGCGTGGGCCGGAATTGATGCTTAGGTTCCAACCTGCCGGACGGCATCGGCAATCCGCACCGCTTCGACCGCTGCCTTCACCTCATGGACCCGCACCACCTGCGCGCCTTTGAGAACTGAGGCGACGATGCTCGCGATTGTTCCATTAAGACGCAAATCCGCGGGCGCGCCGTCCAACAACTTTCCAATGAAAGACTTTCGGGACGTGCCGATCAGCAGCGGAAAGTCTGCGAAGGCCTCGGCGAGTTCATCGAGCTTCGCAATTACTCCGATATTCTGTGCAGCAGTCTTACCAAAGCCGATTCCGGGATCAATTGCAATGCTTTCTGGCGCCACGCCGCGTTGTTCGGCGGCGGCAATGCTCTGGCGTAAACCGTCGATGACTTCACGCATGATGTCAGAGGCCGGTGGCAACTGTTGCATCGTCTTTGGCGTGCCGCGCGAGTGCATCAGCACGAGGCCGGCCCCTGCCTTTGCGACTTCGTCAGCGATCGCGGAATCGAATCGGAGGGCTGAGATGTCGTTGACAATCTCTGCGCCGGCTTCCAGGGCCGCTCGCGCTACCTCGGTCTTGGTCGTGTCGATCGAGATGGGAACGGTCGCCGATTTTGTCAGTCTCTGGATGACTGGAATCACGCGTCGCAGTTCTTCTGCTTCAGTGACAGCCACTGCGCCGGGTCGCGTGGATTCACCGCCGATGTCGATGATGTCGGCTCCTTCATCGATCATTCGTTCAGCCTGGGCAACCGCTTGATCGAAGGAAAAAAACTGGCCGCCGTCGCTGAAACTGTCGGGCGTAACGTTGAGCACGCCCATCACCAGGGTGCGTTCGCCGTAAGGCAACGAACGGCGCGCGAGTTTCCAAAGGCGAATCGACATAGAAGCAAAGTAAAAAGGAAAAAGGCAAAAGTAAAGAGGGGAACCGGCAACCGAGCGGTTTGTCTTTGCGCCTTCAGCTTCTCTTTGCGCCCTGGTGTGAACTGCATTCAGTGCGGGTGATCGGTTCACGCAAAGGCGCAAAGTCTAAATAAGGCGCAAAGGTTTGACTAGCGTGGACTGCGTCCTTGACCGTGCTTATGCGACTTTGCTATAAAAACCGTTCCTGCTCAGTGTGATATCGAATGCTGTGCAGTCATTCCGCAGTAGCTCAATGGCAGAGCATTCGGCTGTTAACCGAAGGGTTGTAGGTTCGAGTCCTACCTGCGGAGCCAATATTTTGTTGAGCAAAGGCCACTAATGCGGGGCCCCTTCTGGTTTTTGCCGGTTTGTGCCTTAACCCATCCGCGTTGCCTGACATGACCTTTAATTAACCAACACTCAGCCTTCTTGTGAGAGTCCTGGGAATTGGTGATGCGACCTCCGCTAGATGCAAATTCCGCGAACGCTCACCTCCATTCGAATAACTCCACGCGCTGCGCTGCTCGCCGCGGCCATCTTTCATCTCGCTTTCACGTTGAGTGTCTTTAGCGCCGGCCGCTCAGGACTTTTCCCTTCGAAGTTCGATCGCGACGGCATCGGTGAATTTGCCAGAGACAGCCGCGCGTTTAGAGCACAGGCGAATTCAATGGCCGATCTGCTGTACCAGGGTGAGATTACATTGTGGGCCAACGGCGCCGCTGACTTTCACGCGAAGGTTTATTCGCTTGACCTGGTGCTCATGCGCCCATTGCTCGGCTCGACTATTATTGCAGTCGAGCCGCTGAATCTCATCTACTACCTCGGCATTCTCACTTTGACGTTTGCTTTGGCTCGTGTCGTGGCCAGCCGAAGAGCCGCTTGGGTGGCATCAGCTATCGTCGGCCTCTGGCCGTCGTTGGTCTTACACACAACTCAGCTCATCAGAGACCCATTGCTGATTTCAGCGATCCTGCTGCTGGTCCTCGTCATCATTCAGGTATTAACGAGGGTCCATAATTGGCGCAGTGCTTTGATTTCGGCCCTGATGACGATCTCTGCCTGCCTGGTTATTTGGAAATGTCGCAGCGAAATGTGGCCGGTATTATGGGTAATAGTCTCTGGTGCGGCCCTCCTATTCATCATCAGAATGGTTCGCGAGCGAAAATTGCTCGCTGGCAATCTGGCACTTATCGCTCTGCTGTCCGTATTGACGATTGCTATTCCCCGAACGACGAGCGTCGCGCCCAAGCCGGGAGACCAGCGGCGAGTTCAGAACGTGTCTATCTGGGGTGTAATAGCCAGGGCAAGAAATGGATTCATCAAGGAAGGCCTCAACAACTCTGGATCAATAATTGATTCGAATGTAACGTTTGCCGGTCCCGTCGATATCATTAAATACCTACCGAGAGCTTTGGAAATCGGTTATCTGGCGCCGTTTCCGCCAATGTGGTTCGGCGTTGGCCATAACGTGGGATTGATTGGAAGACTATTGAGTGGTTTGGAAATGTCGTTGACCTACCTAATCGAGGCGCTGGCGTTCGTCTTTGTATGGAGAAGACGCCGACGTCTCGAGACCTGGCTGCTGTTGCTGACGACTACGACCGGTGTAGTGGCTTTAGGGATGGTCGTGGTGAATATTGGCACACTCTATCGCATGCGTTATCCATTCTGGATTCTAATGGTTATTATGGCCGCGCCAATAATCACCCATTATGTTTCTCGAATATCGAATGAAGCCCTCGCCCCCGAAGCAGAGCGAACTTAAGCCCGAGCGCATATCGGCCGGTTTGACCGCCTTAACTTCATCAGACCCGGAAAAATAGCGTTATGATATTTCCGTTTCGCTAATTAATGGAGAGGCAGTGCATACCTAGTCCATGGGGCGTTGACGGTTTTGCAGATGGTACTTAGAGCAGCAGAAGAAGAGTGGAACGCGGTTACCGCAACACCGCTCGGCAAGGGCACGACCGACAGCTATTTGGCATCCGCGGCCGGGCGCAGCCTGGCATTGCGCGTCACCTCGCTCGGCTTGGTTTTCATCTGTCACCTGCTATTGACACGCTTGCTGGGCGCGCACGCTTATGGGCTTTATGCGTACGCGTTGGCGTGGATGAAGGCCTTGAGCGTGCCTGCGACGCTCGGCCTTGAGCGGCTGGTCGTTCGCGAGGTCGCCATCTACAACGCACGTTCGGATTGGGCGTCGTGGCACGGACTGCTCATCTGGGCCGGTCGAGCGCTGCTGGTCGCCGCGATCGGAATTGCGCTGGTTGCGGTCGCACTATCGTTGCTGATTTCCGGCAGTGCCGAAGGCCTTCAGCCGTTCTGGCTGGCGATGGCGCTGCTACCAATGCTCACGCTTTTGCGCCTTAAGCAGTTCGTCATGCAGGGTATGCACCGGGCGATTCTGGGGCAAATCCCGGAGACACTTGTCCAACCGCTCCTACTGACTATGTTGATACCCGTGTACTTCGCGTTTGTCGGGAGACTGACGGCGACCGGAGCGATGGGCCTGAACGTCGCAGCGACATTGGCGGCACTGGTGTGCGGCGTCGCGCTGTTTGAGCGCACGCTCCCAACTTCGGTCAAGGAGTCGGCACCAAATGCGCAGTCCCGTGTCTGGAGGCGGAGCATGGTGCCTTTGCTCCTGGTGAGCGGTGTCACGGCTGTGAGTGGGCAGATACCCGTGCTGATGCTCGGAGCTATCGGGAACGCGGAAGCGGCGGGCATTTTGTCGGTCGCCAAACGGCTCGCCGATCTGACTATCATTCCCACACTTGCGTTGAGCGCGGTGCTGACTCCGCGGCTGGCGGCACTCTGGGCGATGCGCGACATGCGCGGCTTACAGCGGACCATGACTAAGTGCGCGCGCTGGGTGACACTTGTCTCTCTGCCACTGGCGCTGGTCTTCATCATATTCGGTCGGCCGGTGCTCGAAATCTTCGGCGTCCCGTTTGTGGCCGGCGCGACGGCCCTGACGCTTTTGTGCGTGGGACAAATCGTTAACATGTTCGCAGGTTCAAACGGTCTTTTGCTCGTGATGGCGGGGCATGAGCGTGAGGTGGCCGTTATCACTATCGCCGGCGCGCTGTTGAACCTCATGCTCTGCGCCTTACTCGTCCCGGGCCGGGGGATAAGCGGCGGAGCGGTCAGTGCGGCGGCAAGTTTAACGGCGTGGAATCTTCTGCTCATGTGGCGGGTCTGGAGAGTGCTCGGTATACGTCCGAGCATTTTCACGCGTTTGATCGACGAATCGCAGGCAGCAAATTAGGGGTCAGGCCGCTATTATCCAGGTGGGTTAAAAGCATAAGAAAGAACTCTCTTATTACAGAATGAAAGCATCTCGCTCTTACCTATCTCTAGGTCGAATGGCTTACAGGCGGGCGATGGCTCCGCTCGCCAAACATAAGCTGCGGACAATGCTTGGACATGGATTGCCCAACGCTTTCCAATACCCCTTGGAGTTTTTGTTCGATCAACGGTTAAGCCATGAGGAGCAACAGGTGGTCTGGAGAATTGAGTCGATTCGAGAAGCGGTCGACCGTCAGGGATTCTCATTTGAAGTTGTTAACCGTGACGGTAAGGTTTGCCAACGCTCCTCCTCTGAGATTGCGCATCAGTCGAGCGTTAACGCTGAATGGGGGACATTCCTGTATCTCTGCTCACGGTCTTTCAGAGCGCGAACGATTTTAGAGTTGGGGAGCTGTGCGGGAATATCCGGTTGCTACCTGGCATCATCAAAGTTTTGTGAGAGATTTATCACCGTAGAAGCTTCCCCTGAGCTAGCCTTATTGGCCAGGACAAATATCAGCCAGGTTTCGAACCAGGCGGAGGTTGTTAACGCATTATTCGATGATGCTCTGGACAACATTCTCCCAACGTTAAAGAGTGGTATTGATCTGGCCTACGTCGACGGTCACCACAAATACGAGGCGATGCTGCGCTATGCTCGCCGCTTGGAGCCACATCTGAATAAGTCGGGGTTGATAATTTTTGATGATATTCATTTGTCAGAGGATATGTGGCGCGCCTGGCAAGTTCTAAAAAGGCGAGAGAGATTCGCCTACACGATTGATGCCGGCAGGTTCGGAGTATGCTTTTCGGTTGGCGCCTGTTCCATACCTGTTAATCATAACTTCGACCCGTACCTTGGCTGGTTATGGAAAGTGTCCCCTTAAAACAGTCCGTAGTGTTTCTATCGCGCTAAACTCCCCTCTCAGTGATCGGAATAAACTCTAGTCTGGGGCTAACCTAATTCTATGGCTTCGGAGTTTTTACCATCACGGCTCATCTCAAATATCCGATCTATGGAATGTGGGGGTTGGTGCGCTCGTTCCAGACTATGACATACTCAATACTCAACAAGTGCAAACCGAGGGAGAGCAAAGAGTTGTTGAGTGCAGTTTATCAGTCGCGCAATCCGCACGATCCCCTCGTCTCGGTCATCCTCCCAGTCTTTAATCGGGAAGGATCTGTAGCGCGCGCCATTAGCAGCGTCCTGGCCCAAACATACCGTCCTGTGGAATTAATCGTCGTCGACGACGGATCCACTGACGACACCCGCAGCTTGGTCGAGGAGTTTGGCGCGCCGGTCACGCTCATAGCGCAAGTGCATGCTGGCGTCTACGCGGCGCGCAATCTCGGCCTGCGCCACGCGCACGGTGAGCTAGTGGCCTTCATTGACTCAGATGACGCCTGGCTTCCTGACAAACTCGCAGCGCAAGTGCCGCTGATGAGGCGTCCGGAGGTGGGGATGGTCTTCGGCGACACCGTTCACCTCAGATCGCCACATGAGGGTGGGGAGCGGACGGGACTGACATCATTCAGCGTGGCGCCGCCGCAGCGGGGATGCGCGGCCGCCCACTTTGCATCGTGCGACTTCGTGCCGACCTGCACAGTGCTGGTGCGCCGCTCTTGTCTCGAGCAGACAGGCGGCTTCTCTGAAGCGAGCGAGCTTTCAGCGGACTATCTTGCGTGGTTCCGCATCGCTCTGCGCCACGAATTGGATTACGTAGACCGCCCCGTGGCCGAATACACCGTTCACGCCGAGGGCATCAGCTTCGAACTCGGCCGCTCGCTGGCCGCGCGCATCGCCCTTTTTTCAACTGAACTCGCGCAGACCACCGACCCGATAACGCGGGCGGTGCTACGACGCCTGCTGTTCAATCTCTCGCTGTGTCTCGCCCTCGCCGTGATGCGCGGACGCGCGCGCAACGTATCCAATGCCTTGCGGCTCGCCTGGCGCACAGCGCGGAGCACAGCGAGCCTCGAAGCAGCACCATGGACCGCGGCATTCGCGGTCGATCAACTGCGGGTGCGGACACGCCGACTCTTCTTATGAACGGACTCCTCGTTACTATTGTCATCGACACAATCACCGCGCGCTTCGACTGCGCTACCGGTGCGCTGGCCGATAGCCTGTCCGGGCTGCTCACCGCGCTCGACCGGCAGACGTACCCGCAGGAGTTGATCGAGCGCATCGTTGTCCTCGATGATAAAGTCGCCACTGCCGACGCCATCGAGCTTCGCCGGCGTTATCCATCAGTGAAACTCATAGTGTCGCCGGTGAGCAACTACTTTGCCGCGAAGAACGCTGGCGCGGCGGCGTCTGCCGGTGAAATTATTGCGCTAATCGACAGCGACTGCGTGCCCGAGCCCGGCTGGCTGGAGGCATTGCTCGCGCCGTTCGAGTGCGGTGTCGCAGCCGTCGGCGGACGGAGCCGGTACACGGGCAGTTCCTGGCTTGAATGGACGTTTTCCATTCCTGATTTCGCCTACATTCTGGCCGAGGACGACGGTTCAGCGTCCGGATTCAATCTCCATAATGTGGCGTTCCGGCGGGAGGTGCTTTTGGCGCATCCGCTGGATGCGCGCATCCCCCGCGACGGCGGCTGTTACCTCCTCTTCCACCAGCTTCGCGCGGAGGGCGCGCGAGTGCTCAACGAGCCGCGCGCCGTGGTCGAGCACGGACTCGACTTCCACGGCCTGGGCTTTGTGCGGAAGCACTTCAATCGCGGCTATGATGGTGCCATGGTCTATCGTTTGGACGACCGCGCCGTTCTTCGTGGGACGCGTCTGTTCCGCCGGCTCGGCGCTGTGGCGCTGGTGGCGATTACCGGCCGCCGCATCGTCGTCGACTGGCGGCGCATGGTGCGGTACCGTCGCCAAATCGGCATTCCGGTCGTGGCGCTGCCATATTTCGGAACCGTCACGGTAGGGACGCGCCTGATCGAACTGATAGGCGGTCTGCTGGCCACGGTACCATCGAGATCGTTGAGGCAAGAGACCTGATGCTCCAGGGCGCTTCCATCGTCTGCCTGTCGTCGATCGACTGGTCATTCAATCGGCAGAATCCACAGGAGGTGGCGCTGGCCTTTGCCAAAAGTGGCAACCGCGTGCTCTTTGTCGAGAACACCGGTGTCCGCCGGGCGGCCTTGCGTGATGTGCCGCGGCTCAGGTCGCGTTTTCGGAATTGGTGGCACGCCCGCGGCGTCCCGAAGCGCCTGACTAGCGGCGTCGACCTCTTGTCGCCGCTACTCCTGCCGTTTCCGTATTCGCGCGCGGCACTTTCGCTGAACGCGCGGGTGCTGGTTCGCGCCGTCAGAGCATGGCTGGGCGATGGCGGCGGCCCTTTGATCGTGATCACCTTTCTGCCGACGCCGCTCGTGCGTGAGGTAATCAAGGCGCTCGATCCTGCGCTCGTCGTCTACTACTGTATTGATCGTCTGGCGGAAAGCTCGCCGGGGGCGCGAAGGGTGGTGCACTCGGAACGCAGGCTGCTCGCCGAAGCGGACCTGGTGCTGGTGACATCGGGCTCGCTCTTTGAGATGGCCGCCGAACTGGCGTCGCGCGTCGAGTTGCTGGCAAGCGGCGTCAGCATCGAGCAGTTCGAGTGCGCCCGGCGGTCGCGCCTGGAGGCCCATGAGGAGTTTGCGACTCTGTCTCGGCCGATCGTCGGCTATGTAGGAAGCCTTCGCAACGCGATTGATCTCGCGCTGTTGACGCGAGCTGCGGAGCTCGCGCCCGATTTGCAATTCCTGCTGGTGGGTCCGTGCTTCGTCGATATACAGACGCTGGCGGCCCAGCCGAACGTGCGGGTGCTTGGCGCCATTACTCACGAAGACGTCATGCGGTACATGGTGTGCTTCGACGTCGGCGTCCTACCGTATTTGATTAATAAGTTCACCGCCGGCATCATGCCGATTAAGCTCAAGGAATATCTGGCGGCCGGCCTGCCGGTGGTGGCGACTCCGCTGCCCGAAGTGCGTCGCTTTGATGAGCAGCATCCCAGTCTGGTGCGGTTCGCGTCCGACCCGGCAGAATTCGTCGTCGCGTTGCGGGCGGCGCTTTCCGACAGCGCGCCCGAGGTTCTGGCACGCCGCACAGCCGCGGCGCGTCAATACGACTGGACCAGTCAGATGGCGCGGATGAGTGAGTTAATCGAACAGGCGCTGGCACAACCCCGCTGACGAATGCTGGTATGGGCGTCATTGCCGCAGGTCCCACAAACACGGCCACCAATAAATTGACGGATACGATTAGAGCCGGCGATAGACCCTGCGTCATTGCGGATTAGAGTCTCAATTCTCATCTTTCACGCCCTTATCTCCGCTTATTCACGGCCGATGTTAACTGAAACATCGAATATTGCCCGCTCGCTGCATGAAAAATGCCTGAGCCCCTTTTCCTGCTACGGCACTGTTTCGATGTCGGCATTAAGAAAAGGCTGCGAAGAGTGTCCACTGTGGGGAGCCAGATTGGACGAAGGGGAAAGTGCTCGTCGAGCATTGTAAGAAGCTTCAAGTCAATCAAGAAATAAAATCGCCAAAGGTTACAACCCTAAAGACCCACGGATTGCTTAAGGTCTATTGTCGTCTTGAACGTGAATAGAGTTTGCGTTTTGAAGCTATTGCAGACTTCTGCATCTTGAGGCAAATGAAGAAGTCCCTTTGACAATGCTATACTCCCGGAAGTTAGAGTCGCGCTTTCTGAGCAGGAGAAGGGTCATGGCCGCAAATCTGGAAGACCAACTGATTGATAAGGTGCGAGCGCTGGCGCCCAACAAACAACAGGAAGCGCTGCGACTCCTTAATACTCTCGCCAGCCGGGCTAGTTCTGATCCTAACGGAACAGGTGGGGATCGCAGACCGATTTGGGAGCTTGCTGAAGAGATCAACAAGGGGTTGCCTGCGGACACTTGGGATAACGTACCCACCGACGGCTCGATTAATCTTGATCATTACCTCTACGGAGCGCCGAAGCAGCAGCCGTGAAAGTTGCATTCGTCGACACGCTCTACTTTGTGGCGCTCTTCAATCCCAGAGACCAATGGCATGAGCGCGCCATCACAGCCAGCAAACTGGTTGCGGAAACTAAACTGATCACAACCGAAGATGTGTTGGTGGAACTCTTGAACTTCTTTTCGGAGTACGGCGAAAAGGCTCGTCGAGGAGCAGTCACCCAGGCTGAAGGAATTCTCAGCCGCGCGAATATCGAAGTGGTGGCCCAGAACCATGAGGCATTCATGGCGGGTCTCACGCTATACAAAGCACGCCCCGACAAAGGCTATAGCTTGACGGACTGTATCTCGATGCACATTATGCGCGAGCGAGGCGTCAGCGACATCTTGACGCACGACGACCACTTCCGTCAGGAAGGCTTCACAGTGCTGCTCTGAGCGAGCGTTAGCCAGCTATTGAACCTTGCCGCAGAAGGTCAAAGGTGATCCTCATCTCCGCTGTCGGTGCATAGAAAAAGTTGCGAAGAAAGCTCACTGTGGGGAGCCAATTTCCGGTTTAAGTCGAATCGCTTCGGCAAATGAACAGTCGACCTGAGTTGAGGTCGGGCGTCTGGACTTTCGGCTGTCAGGATCTGCCTCGTCGCTCACAGGCCGGTCCTTCGTTCCAATTCTTCAGGATACCGCGCGCCTTCCACCGTAATCTCTGAGGCAGCGCTGTCGATCTCGCGGAGATCGTCGGGCGTAAGTTGAATCACTGCTGCGCCGATGTTCTCTTCCAACCGATGCGGTTTCGTAGTGCCTGGGATTGGCACGATCCAGGGCTTCTGGGCGAGCAGCCACGCCAGCGCGATCTGGGCTGGTGTCGCCTTTTTTTGGTCTGCGATCTGACGCAGCAGATGACCTAATGCTTGATTTGCTTTCCGCGCTTCTGCCGTGAATCGAGGAAGATTGTTGCGAAAGTCGGATTTGTCGAACGTAGTGTTCTCGTCGATCTTTCCCGTAAGGAAGCCTCTACCCAGAGGGCTAAATGGAACGAAGCCGATGCCGAGTTCTTCGCAGGTCGGCAGCACTTCCTGCTCAGGAGTTCTTGTCCAGAGCGAGTATTCATTCTGGAGCGCCGTCACCGGTTGCACAGCGTGCGCGCGCCGTAGTGTTTGCATTCCTGCTTCAGAGAGTCCGAAGTGTTTGACCTTACCTTCCTGAATCAGCTCTTTCACTGCGCCAGCCACATCTTCGATGGGCACGTCGGGGTCAACGCGGTGTTGATAGAACAGCTCGATTGTCTCTACGCCGAGTCGCTTGAGCGAGGCCTCGGCCACGTCCTTGATATGCTCTGGCCGGCTATCCACGCCCACCTGCTTGCCGTCGGAATCAAATTTGAAACCGAATTTCGTAGCGATGATTACTTGATCACGGAAGGGTGACAGGGCTTCGCCCACAAGCTCTTCGTTGGTGAACGGGCCGTAGGCCTCCGCGGTGTCGAACAAGGTTACACCGCGTTCGACGGCGGAGCGGATCAGCGAGATCCCCGCCTGTTTGGCTACGGCCGGGCCGTAGCCATAACTCAGTCCCATACAGCCGAGCCCGAGAGCTGATACTTCCAGGTTGCTATTTCCAAGTCTTCGCTTCTGCATTGATTCTCCTCGATCAGTTCTTATTCTGTAATGCGGCCTGGTATTGGCTTACGCACTCTCAACCATTCCTGATCCACGACCAACGCTTCGTGTCGGGCTCTCAGCACCAAATCACAATCGGTCTGCTGCACCCCCTCGGCAAATCGCTTCACCTTAACAAGCGATCCGCACAGTCAACAAACGCTCGTGTGCGGGCGTGTCGGCATACTTCCGGACAATAGCTGAAAGCGCATCGATAGATGTGTTGCCGACTGCAACCGTCAGCTTATCGGTAGGCTGAATTGCACCCGCCGGGAGTTCGCTGGTCTGCCACGTCGCACCATAGACCGAACCGTGAAAAAGAGTTTGAGAAGGCAGGGTCGTCTGGCTGTCCGCGCCTTCCACAGCCCAATCCAGATCATTGATGAGGCTGTTCCAGCCGGCAGCTTCCGTCCAGGCCGTCCGCTTCGGGTAGCCATGCGCGTCCCAACTGTTAACGGGACCGAAGAGCGGATCGTGTTCGGGGTCTGAATACCATCCAATCACGGAATACGCCAGCGGCGTGTTCTCCTGCGAAGCGCTTGGATCGAGAAGTGGATCAAAGAATGAGAATACGTTGACGACGCCCGGTTGATACGCGGCAAAGGTAGCTTCGCCAGGTCCGATCGCGCGCAGAAAAAGCGGCGGGGCCGTGGCCGGCTCGCCTTTCCATGATCCAAGATCAACCGCGGTCGTGCCGAGTCTGGTTGGGACGATCGATCCGGACGTGGAGGTAAACGGATCGACGAACGAGTTTGACTCAGACACGTCAGCCGGGTTCGGGTCGATCGCATCACTATGTATTAGCCAAGCCCTGGTTTGCCGCGGTTGCGAGGCCGAAGCAGCAGGACTGTAGCGGATCACCAGCCAGCGGTTGGGTACCAGCGGAAAACTTATGGCGCCGCTCGGGGCAATGGTCACCCGCGGAGGTCTCGTGTAACCCTGACTCGGATTAATAATTTGAAGCCCGGTGACAATCCCATTCGTCACGATTGCGCTGACGAGGGCGCCCGATCCGTGGTCGCCCACCAGCGTCACGATTGGCGGTAGCGCATTGTTGTAACCATAGCCTCCATTCACAACCGTGAGCCCGGTCACCTGGCCCTGGTCTACTTCGGCCGTGGCAGTGGCCTGTACCTGCACGCCGCGGGTCAGCGCTCGCGGCAGCGCCCAGTGCAAATATATGCCGGGTTTTGGAGCTTTCTCGCTCAGGTTGCTGAACGCGGGCGGCACCGGGCTCAGGAAGTCTTGCAGGTTTGCATACTCCATCTCCCAGCGATGAAAAGTCACTTCTGTCTGAACCAGAGGATTGACGATCAGCGCCTCAACCGCGATTGGGACGAGTAATGGAGTTGTGTTATCAGCCATTGCTTGATTCCTGAAAAAGGATTGCGCAAACCTCGGATGCTAAGAATTCACCAGCACCAACTCTTCCGGTGCTCGAACCATTTGGATCGCGAAATCAGCCGGGCCGAGCGTGATGTTGCCGTTGCCAGAGGCCTGGTTGAGTTTGGTCTGCAAAAAAGTTTTCCATTCACTGACTTTCAGAGCCGGAGCCGGATCTGCGCTGCGAAAAAAAGTATTGATCTTGAGGGTCTGTCCGCTGATGATCTCGCCGATCAATTTGCCCGTCACCCATCGCAAGTCCACATCAAAGTCGTCCTCGTGTCCGAAAGCCAGACTCTCCTTTGGTTCGCTGATCTCGATGTGCGCCGGCACTTCGGGAAACAAACACAACAGCACATCGGGCGAGAGCCGGTCCATTCTCAATAAATTGATCCGTTGTGTTCCTTGCGTGTCTTTGAACGCCCGGACTTCGAGTCCCGGCCAGCCCGAAACGACGGCGGAACGCATCAAGAGGCCAGTCATCGTAGTCGAAACCGCCGGCAAATCGGTCGGCGGCTGTGTCTGGCCAAGACGCTGATCCCGCACTCCGAGTTTCGCCTGGTGCGCCGCGTCGCTGACCTTTCCATACATCACGCCCTGGTAGAGATGATCACGCGTGCTTTGAACTCCGATGCTCAGTGCGCCCATCCTCAAGGCCTCGATGTAGTTGGGATCGACATAGAAGAATCGTAGAGACTCTTGCGGCAACATCCGCGCGTCCGGGACCAGGTTTACGAACGGCACCCCGTACAGCAGACAAAGCTCGCCCAGCCATTTCGTGATGTAAGAAAGCGGCGTCGGATCATTGTCTGCAAGCGTGGCATCGTGGACGTCCGCCAAAACCTGTTGGACCGCAGGACTCGCGAACATCGCCCTGATAGCGTGAACGTGTGTCGGCATGGCTGCGTTCGGTTTCCTGTTCGCTTTTAGTTTTCGTTTAGGAAGCGAACCCTGCGTTATTTTCGGCGCGACCTTTGTCGAGAAGTTCCCCACCAGATGATCCATAAACGATGCGGAAACGAGATCCGGCTTGAGTAGGGCATGGAGGTGGGCAACCGTCTTTGAGGTCTTTTTTGAAATACTCGGACTGCCCACTAACGCTTGGACCTTCGGAGAATTGAGCCGTCCAGATAAAAGGTTTATCAACCGATTTCCCGCGCGGCGCCATTGCAGCAACTTGCTCCCGAAACTTTGATCCGAAAGGGCCAATAGTCGACCGGTACACCAGGCGGCGGCATACGATTGGTCGAACAATCCGTTGCTTTGATCATAGACCATGGCTGCGGCTACGGTGTTGTAAGGTCCGCCATCGAAATCGGGCTTGGGCGCGGGCAGTAGCGGTCCGCGATACCACGCAAAGGTTCGGTCGCCAACCATCGTCTCGTAATCGAGGGCGGTATAGCCTTCGTTGAGCGCTTGCTGCACCTTCGCTTGTGACGAGCCGGCCGGTTGAGGCGAGGGTTCGACAGGTAGTCTCAATAGAAGTCCGTCTCCGCCTTTCGTCTGATCCTTGATCAGGTTAAGCATGAGATCACGAAAGTTTCCGGTCTCCGACAGAGAGGTGAAGTTCCAACTGTAGAGTGAGACCAGGCGGACGTTGTTGGTTGAACCGGGCCACGTTGGAGTATCAACCAGAAAGTTTTCGAACCCTTCAAGCGAAACCAGGTGCGCGATCCAGTGCGCTCCAATTTGCGCCACTGCGGTGGCGCCTGAGCCCTCGCCTCCGGAAAAGGTTATGGTTGGCGCCGAGTTGTAACCTGAGCCCCCAGCGGTGAGTGTAAGAGAAACGATCACACCTGCATCTACTTCAGCGATCGCTGTGGCGCCGGTCCCGCCGCCTCCGCTAATCGTCACGGTGGGGGCCGTGGTGTAGTTCAGACCTTCCTCGATAAGTTCTACGTTTAGCACTGGATCTGTGCCCGGACCGGGAAAACGATTGCCTATGACGACTGAGAACCACCCGTTGTCTTTGGTGGAGAGAATCGCTTTGTCGGTAGTGTTGACTTGCCGGCAGTGCGCCAGATATTTCAAATCGTCGACCGTCGCCGCGGCCGATGCATCGAAGCGTGGCGTGATCCGCGTGAACGTAGTGGTGCTGATATCTATCGCTCGGCAGGACATGTCGGGATCGTCCTGAGACTCGAGTTCAATTTGCGGCCCTAAGGTTCCGGCTGGTGGATTTAAGACCTCTGAGACCTTGCAGGTGCCTGCGCGGCTGGGATTGGCCAGCCCGGTGGTAACCGGTGTGGCGGGCGCGATGATCTCGTCCGGAGAAAGCAGGAGCAAAGCCAGCCACGGAGTGGTTTGGTTTCCCTCGACCAGGTAACGTTCCCAGGGCAGGTTTCGTTTAGTCAGAACAATGTGCGGTAAATTCTGATCGAACATGCCGCTGCTGTCGGCCGGCGGAAAGACGCTGTGAATGTCGACCGGGTCGAGGGCGAATCGTGGCGCCAGCACTGAGAAGAGCTGCTGCGCGGGGAAGGTCTGATTGATAGCCTTGCCGTCGGCGGCGAGTGTCGTGCTTGCCACCGTCTGTTGGACAGAGATCACGTAGTCGCCCGCATCGAGCGGTGGCAGGTAGTTGTCATAAAAGCGTATATCGCCGACTGGGATCGAACCGTTGCCGTAGTTGTTTGAACTCATCTGGATAGACTCCGTGCGATGCTCACCCGGCCACGGGCGAACCGAGCATTGGTGGCGCTGCGTAACTCAGATTGATGTTGGACGAGAGCGCTGTCAGATCGCCGTTCGCTCCGGGAGTGACTCCCAAGTGGTTAAGCGCTGCGAAAATGGCCGCGCGGTTAGCCATCGGAGAATTGACGTCGGAATCCTTCGTAATCGTGCTCGCTATAGTCTGCAATGATGTCTCCGATGCCTGTGGTTGACCGGTCTGCGGTGGCTGAGAGAAGGGCAGATAACTCTCGTCGTCTAATTTATTGATTTGATCGTAACTCAGATTATCGAGCGGGATCGCGTCGGGTCCCTGCGCTTGTTGAACCGGAGGTTTGATAGTGTCCAGTCCGACAAACCGGCCGGGCAGAGTTTTGGCCGCGACTGCCGGAGTCGCCGTTTTCGATATCGGCTGGCCCCACACGGCTTCCGGCACGCTGGCGGTGGTTTGAGTCCACGACCAGTCGTCGTTCAGATCCAATTTCATATCCTGCTCGCCTTTTTCACTCTCCTTATACGTCACGCTCAGCGTGAGCACGGAGTTCGTACAGACGACGCCCATCGGCCGCACTCCGACGTAATAGCCATCAGTGGCTCGCGCGCACGTCGGTGCATCAGTGTCCTTCGAAGCTAACTGGAGCGCCTCGACTTTCACCAGTGAGGGACCGTCGAAGTCGATTTCAGTTAGCGGAAAGGCCGTATGAATGGTGAAGACAAACTCATCGGCGCGCACGAGCCAACGGCCATCCGGAAGTGTTCGCGGGACTTGACCAGCATTGATAACAATTGTGACGACGTTCGTCAGCGGCACTGAAGTTGAGTCGCTGGGGGCGGCGGCACGCAACATCGCATGCGGTCCTGCACGGAAACTGGGCGCGGGTTTCGGCGCTTCTTTCCCGTTGGACGGCAGCAGGGACTGAAAATCATCCCAGTGCAGATAGTCATTGCCGGTTCCATAATCCGGACCGAAGGAAACAGTAAACGAGACGCACCATAAATGAACGTGAACTTTGCCGCCGGTTGGCGGACCCCACATGGTGAGGTCGGCGCCCAGCTCAACTTTGATAGTCGCGCTGACAAAGAGCAGATGGATGCGATAAGAAACGCCGATTGAGATACCGATGTCGGCCAGGAAATAGAAGGGTTTCCATTGAATCAGAAAATCCGCGTACGCGGTGAACCAGGCACGGAGATCGCCCGAGTGAAACTCTACGTCCAGTGAGCCGCCCCCCATAATGCACGAAGGCGTCAGGGCAAAGTAAGACTCGCCCTTGATCGTGACTTGATCGCTGACCTGCCAGTTGAAACCGAGGCGCGGCTCATCCGGATACCATGCTGGTTTGTTGAAGCTCGGGTGATAGCCGCCAATGGTCAGCACAAAATCGCCGGCGTGTGGGCTGGGGTCAAACCAGACACAGAACGCGAATCCACCCGTCAAATGACAGGCGGGATCGATGACATAGGAATTTGGGCTGATGACCGCGGTGGCCGAGAAAAGACCGTCGGTAGGATCGATGATCACTTCCAAGCCAAGCTCAACGTAAGCGTAAGTAACTGATCCCGTCTGCGGCAGCTTGATGCGAGAAAGACCGAGGATTGCGATTTCGAAATGTTTGCCGAACTCAACCACCACGAGCGCGTTCGAATTGATTATCTCGAACGATGTGAATTGCACGCCCGCCGCCAGCCAACTAACTCCTTGTGCCGGTTGCACCCAGTCCTGAATGGCCAGTAGCGCTTCGCTCGGCCCGGCGTCGGCGCCGCCAATCTTGGATGGATCACTCAGGCCGGCCACAAACGGAAAGTTCTGGACCTGATCCTGACTCGGCAATCTCAAAGAGCGGTTGTATCCAAAGCCGGCCGATAGTCCGGTGACAAAGAAAAAGGTCGGGCCACCAATCGTCGCGCTCAGGAAAGCGAAAATAAAGAGCGACGAGTGTCCGTCAACCGAAGCCCAGGAGCCCAACGCCGAGATTGACCAGGTCGCTGCTTTGATCAGTGCTTCGCCGTTGTATTCGATTACGTCCTGATCACCAACGGTCACATGGGCTTCGAGGAAACCGCCGCTGATTTCGACGGGTCCCTGTTCATAGGTAATATCAAGACCGTCAAGACCGAGATGATACTTACTAATATCTCCGGGACTCGCCAGCGGAATGCCGACTGAGAGACCGATGAGATCGACGTCCAGCCCTCCCACTACCACATCACCGTCGAATAGAAACGAGAGCAGCTTATCCGGATTGGTTTGCGGCCAGGCGATGCCCAGGCGCTGACATTGCAACGGTCCAAAGGCGCGCTGGATCGGAATCCAGATCTTCTCAGTGGGCTTATCGTCAGCCGCATACAATTGAAAATTCAACCCGCTGCTCTGACCCGATATCCATGCCGCCGTCACCGAGAACGCCGGGTTCACCGGTTCGTTATCTGACCCCGGCGTCGTGGCTCCGCCTGAGCCGGCCGACAAGAGGCTGTGAGCCACCGGATTATTCGTGACGCCGCTGACGCCGGATCCAAGTGGCATGGCCAACCCATCCAGGCTCGCGGCCGCCCCGAAAGTAATATTGGTTCCGAGCTGTTTCAAGTAAATGCGCAGCTCGGCGCCCTTCAGGACATAACCGTTGACATCGAAGAGGGGTTGATTGCCGCGGCCCTGGAGGTCAACTCCAATGCTGATGAGTTCCAGGTGGGGCGCGAACGAGAGCGTCGGCGGAGCGGAAGTGCAATCGCCGCCGGTGGACTTGCTCTGGAAAAGGTAAAGCGAAATGCCGGGTGAAGGGAAGTCGGAACTGAGACCGAGCGAGCGTGCTACCCACGAATCGCCGTCGCCGTCGCCGCCGATCCATTTGCCCAGTTGGACCTTCACCTGCGGACCCGTTCCACCAGAACCATCGCCGTGATCGGCATCGCCGTTGTCTGTCTGATCGCCGGCGCCACCTAACTCGATATCATCGATCATCAAGCGCAGACCAAAGTCCGAACCGGCATCGCCTGCGTCCTCCTTAACCACATAGATACCGCTGCCGACAGCCCCGACTGCGATTGGGACCAGGGGCGTGGTGGAATCGGCGAGGTTATTCAGCAGGTTGAAGAGAAAGTTCCACGCAATCGTCTCCGGTTTGCCGAGGTTGTTTTTGAGATAGTCGCCATTGAGCTCATACGCGCCATCGGCATTTATTTTGAGGACACAGGCGCTCTCGAGAATATCGCCGATGGTGTGCGTCGACTTGCCGAAATAGTTGTTGAGCCAGTAATTCGCCTTGAGCAAGACCGCGGCGAACCATTCAACGATCTTGTCGAGATTCGCAACCAGATCGCTGAGCGAACTGTAGGTGGATTGACTGACAGGCGCGGGCGCGCCATCTATGTCAGATTCTCAAAGACGAACTGCATGGACGGCAACTGGTCGGCGAAATGTATTTGCGCGTCAAACGCCAACGCTGAAAAAGTAACGTTGTTCACCGGCGTAAAGTTACCGCTGCTCGTAGCGCGTACGCTGAGCTGCGCCGGCTGCGAGCCGAGGATGAACGATGGAGTCGAGGTAGTTGAAAGCTCAAACAGTGGGACGTAAGCCGAGGTAGTGATGGTCAGATCTGAGTAGCCTAAGTCGTGCAGGACACCGATCCCGATTGCGCCGCTGGTAATGTTGTCAGCCGGGCTGGGTGCGACGAGGTAGAGACCATT
>Ga0137404_10000687_pt1 | contig 22240 bp, 20 predicted proteins | sample CZOMad2_1_16fung_FD_108285 | JGI IMG/M metagenome (GOLD analysis project Ga0137404, IMG submission 108285) | Vadose zone soil fungal communities from Angelo Coast Range Reserve, California, USA - CZOMad2_1_16fungal (Illumina Assembly) | ecosystem: Environmental > Terrestrial > Soil > Vadose... | reverse complement strand
TGAGCCGCCAGAGCAGCCGCCGGGGGAAGACCGCGGTGGGCGAGTCGAAGACGGTCTCGTCGCCGGCGGCGCCGGCCAGCCGCTGGATGTCCTCGGTGGCCTCCTCGCGGATGACGTCGATGACGTCGTCGACCGTGATCACCCCGAGGAGGCGATGGTCGCCGTCCACCACGGGGAGCGTCACGATGTCGTACTTCGCGACGAGGCGCGCGACCTCCTCCTGATCGGTGTCCGGCGTCACCGTCACCACGTCCTCCTGGGCGAGGAGCCGGATGGGGGTGGACGGATCCGCGGTGAGGAGGCGCCGCAGCGGCAGCACGCCGACGAGGTGGTCGTGGTCGTCGACCAGATAGAGGTAGTGGGCCGACTGGGCGGTGGGGGCCTTGCGGACATGGTCGATGGCCTGGGCCACGGTGGCGTACTCGTGGACGGAGAGCACGTCGGGCGACATGATGCGCCCGGCCGTCTTCTCCCCGTACTCGAGCAGCTCCTGGACGTCCTCGGATTGCTGCTCCTTCATGAGGTCGAGGACCTTCTCCGCCTGCTCGTGGGGGAGCTCCTCCAGGACCTGGGCCGCGTCGTCCGGCTGCATGCGGTCGAGGATGCCGGAGATCTCAGCCTCGTCCAGCGCCCGCACGAGCTCCAGGAGCGGCTGATCGTCCAGCTCCGACAGCACCGCGCCCGCCTGCTCGCGGTTCAGGAGACGGAAGAGCGTGACCTGCTCGGCGATGGGGAGGTCGCGGAGGGCGGCGGCGATGTCGGCCGCATGCGCCTCCTCCAGCACCTGGGCGAGCCGCTCGTGCCGCCCTCCCTCGAGGAGGTCGCGAACGGTCTCACCGAGCTTCGCGGTGGTGTGCTCCATCTCACGGGAGAGGCGGAGGAGGCGGAGGCGGCGTCGGCGGCGCGCTCCGCGGAGGCATGCGCTCGAGCTGCCGGATCCGGGAGCGGAGCCGGAACTGCTGGATCACGCCCACGGTGGAGCCGATGAAGAGCCCCACCAGCACCGAGAGCAGGATCACCAGGGCCAGCGGCATCCCTTCCACGCGCCAGCCGATGAAGCGGATCACCACCGGATCGGTGTTCTGGATGGCGAAGACCGCGGTGGCGGCGCCGATCAGCACCAGGAAGAGGTAAACGATCACCACTGCCGGCTAGCCCTTGCCGTTGAAGCCCAGCGCCCGCAGGAGCCGCTGGACCACCCGGTCCTGGATGCCACGCCCGTCCTCGCCGCCGAGGCGCGCGAGGGGGATCACCGCCTTGGCCATGGTGCGATGGCCGCCCGCGGAGCCCAGATCCCCGAAGGCCGCCCGCGTAATCTCGCCCGCGCTCCTGACATAGCCCACGTTGCGGATGGAGATGTGAACCTCGGCGCCCACCACGCCCGACACCACCGACCACTCCACGCCCTCGGCCTGCAGCCCGAAGTCGGCGAATTGTGGAACGAGGTCCGCCACCGCCACCGATCCCAGGTGGGAGAAGAAGACGCCGTGGAGCACCCGCCGCCGGGCCAGTCCCTGGGCGAGGGCGTCCAGCGCGGCGTCGGACAGCTCCGGTCGCTCGATGCGGCGCAGGGCATTGTGGTTGGCGAGGAGGTAGAGGTACGCAAAGGCGTCGAGGTCGGCCTTGGTGCCGCCGCGCTCCAGACCGAGGGTGTCGGACTTGATCCCGTACAGCAGCGCGGTGGCCAGCCGCTGGCTGATCTTCACGTCGGCGGCACGGAGGTATTCCACCAGGATGGTGGAGGTGGCGCCGTAGGCGGGGCGCACGTCCTTGATATGCGCCTTGATGGGCCGCTCCACCGGGTGATGGTCGATCACGAGGTCCACGTCGGGGAAGCGCTCCTCGAGGAAGGACGGCTGCACGTCCACCATGGCCACGCGGTCGAACTGAGCGATCTCCCCTGCGCTGATCTCCTCCACCTCGATCTCGAGGATCTTGCACATGGCCACGTTCTCGGGCCGCGTGATGGTGCCGAAGGTGCAGAGCGGCGCGGAGGTCCGTGTGCGGCCCAGCAAGGTCTTCAGGGCAAGGGCGGAGGCGATGGCGTCGGGGTCCGGGTCGTCCTGCATGAGGATGAGCACCCGCTCGGCCTCCGCGAAGTGCGCGCGGATGCGCTCCACCCGCGCCCGGCCGCAGGCCCGGTCCAGCGCGGGGCGAATGAGCGACTCCCCCAGGGCGCCGAGGGGCACGGGGGTGGCCCCCGGCACCGCGCGCCCGTCATCCGTCACCGCGAGCACGGGGCCGTCCGGAAAGACCTCCCGCGCGGCCGCCACCGCGCGGGCGAGGCGGGACGGGGGTGTGGCCGCAACCACCGCGCCGCGATGGTGCTTCGCCGCCCTCCGGTAAGCGTCGGGATCCGTGGGATCGCCCGCCATCACCGAGGCGCCTGCCCGGGCCAACCGCCCGCGCAGCGCCGGCCGGGACACGAGATACACCGGGGCGTCGCCCGGGAAGGTGGTGCCGGCGGCGAGGTGCTCGAGCAGGTCGTCGGGGCAGAGCAGGACGTAGCGCATCAGGGTATTGTCGGCCCCCCGCAAGGGGTCGCCAAGCGAATTCTACCCGCGCTTCTTCGCTCGATAGGCGTCGCGGCTCGCGCGCATGCCCGCCCGGAGACCGCGCGTGAGCACGGAGACCTCGCGTTCGACCCGGTCGCGCGAGCTCGACAGCGCCCGGCTCACGCGGGTCAGAGAGTCGCCGAGCGCCGCCCGGGCGGCGGCGATGCGCTCGGTCACCCTCTCGGCCACGCGCTCCAGGCGGATGCGCGCCGCGCCGCTCGAGCGCCCGGCCTCGGAGCGTACTTCCGCCAGCATCCTCTCGAGCTGGCCCAGCCGCGCCTCGAGCTCCTTGATCTGGCGGCCCACCGAGGCGGCGGCAGGGGCCTTGGGTTTCGCGCGTTCCGGCATGGGTGATCTCCTTGGGGGTTCGGCTGCTCCCGCAGGTCAGGTCTAACCCAATCGGCGGGGGGCGGCAAGCCCCCGCGGGGTCGCGACTCGCATGCTAGATTTGCCGCCATGGTCTCGGATCCAAACGTCTTCACCGATCTCGCGTTCGTCTTCCTCGCCGCCGTGGTGGGGGGGTCGCTGGCCTGGGCGCTTCGCCAGCCGCTCATTCTCGGCTATGTCTTCGGCGGACTCCTCATCAGCCCCTTCACCCCGGGCCCCTCCGTCAGCGATCCACGCTCATTCGACCTCTTCGCGGAGATCGGCGTGGTGCTGCTCATGTTCTCCATCGGCCTCGAGTTCTCGGTGCGCGACCTCATGCGGGTCAAGTGGATCGCGCTGCTGGGCGGTCCGCTGGCGGTCCTCCTCTTCATCGTCTTGGGTACCGGCACCGGTGTCCTGCTGGGCTGGGGCATGGTGCCCAGCCTGGCGGTGGGCGTGGTGATCTCGGTGTCGAGCACCATGGTGCTGGCGCGGCTCCTGCTCGACCGCGGCGAGCTGCACTCCCATCACGGGCGCATCATGATGGGGCTGTCCCTCGTCGAGGATCTCGCCGCGGTGGTCCTCATGGTGCTGCTCCCGAAGCTGGGCGAGCTCGAGCCCGGGCGGCTCGTCGCCATCGCGCTCGCGCTGGGCTGGGCCGCCCTCATCCTCATCCCCTTCCTCTATGTGGTATCGCGGGTGATTCCGCCGCTGTTGAACCAGATGGCGCGAATGCGGAGCGCCGAGCTCTTCCTCCTGGTGGCGCTCGCCATCGGTCTGGGGACCGCCGCGCTGACCCAGGCGGTGGGGCTGTCGCTCGCCCTGGGCGCCTTCCTCGCCGGGCTCATCATCAGCGAGTCGGACTACGCGCACGAGACCTTGGCGCGCCTGCTGCCGCTGCGCGACACCTTCGGGGCGCTCTTCTTCGTCACCGTGGGTGGGCTCATCGATCCGCGCACCGTGCTCGACAACCTGACCGTCCTGGTGGTGCTCGTCCTGCTCATCGTGGTCGGCAAGACGGTGATCCGGACCGGCATGGTCTGGCTCTTCGGGGAGCCGCTGTCCATCGCCGCTCTCGTGGGCGTGGGCCTGGCCCAGATCGGCGAGTTCTCCTTCGTCCTGGTCCAGGTGGCGCGGGACGCCGGCCATGTGGGCCACGACATCTACAACGCCATCCTCACCGCCTCCCTCCTCACCATCCTGATCAACGCGGTGTTGATGCGCATGAGCCCCGGCTGGATCGGCCGCCTCCGGCTCGGGCGCGGCGCCTTCCGCCGTCGGCGGGCCGCGCCGCGGGCGGCCGAAGGGGGACCGCCCTCGGCTCACGTCGTGCTCTGCGGCTTCGGCCGAGTGGGGAGCGCCATCGGCGAGGCTTTCGACAGCTTCGAGCAGCCCTATGTCGTCATCGAGGCCGACGCGGGCATCATCCGGGGGCTGCGGGAACGAGGAGTCCCCTGCGTGTTCGGCGACGCCACTCGCAGGCGAGTTCTCGAGCGGGCCGGCGCGGTCGGGGCCACGCTCGTGGTCGTCGCGCTGCCGGAGATCGATCGCGCGAACCTGGTGGTGCGGAACGTGCGGACGCTCAACCGGGACGCGCCCGTCCTCGTCCGCTCCCATGACCCCTCCGCGCTCGACGCGCTGCTCCGCGCGGGGGCCACCGAGATCATCCAGCCCGAGGTGGAGGCTGCCGCCACCCTGATCCGTCACGCGCTCCGACGGCTGTCCCTGCCGCAGGACCGCGTGCTCGCCTACCTCGACCGTTTCCACCGCGCCATGGTCATGGGCGCGGCCGCCGACGTGTCCAGCCGCGACCACCTGCCCCAGCTGGCCGATATCGCCCTGGGCCCCGGTGCGCTCGCGGACCAGTCGCTGCGCGAGGCGCGCATCCGCGAGCGGCTGGGGGTCACCGTGGTGGCGGTCACGCACGCGGGAGGGGACACCGTGTTGAACCCTTCGGCGGAAACCATTCTGCGCGCGGGCGATCGGGTGCGCGTGTTCGGCCTGCCCCAGCAGATCGCGGCGTTTCGCGGCGAGGCGGCGAGGGGGACCTAGCCGCCGCGGTTCAGGCGGCGAAGGTCGTCCAGAGCGCGAGGGCGAAGCCGGCGAGGGTCAGCAGCGCCGCCAGTCCCGCGGCGAGCGTATGCCAGGGGCGCTCCGGCCGCGTGCCGGTGTGCCCGAAGAGCAGCCCGGCGAGGACGCCGCCCACGAAGCCGCCCGCGTGCGCGGCATTGTTCACCCCCGGCATCAGGAAGCCCATCACGAAGAGCACGAGCGCCCACTGCCAGTACTGGCGGAATACCGCCACTCCGTAGGTCCCGCCGCGGCTCCGGCCGAACTCGACCATGGCCCCCAGGAGCCCGAACACCGCGCCGGAGGCGCCGATGGTGAAGGGAATGCCCAGCGCGTTGGAGAGGACGAAGCCCGCCACGCCGCTCACGGTGAAGAGCAGGAAGGCGCGGGCCCGCCCATACGCCTCCTCCACCGCGGGGGCGAGCTGCCGTATCCACAGCACGTTGAAGAGGCAGTGGAGCAGGCTCCCGTGGAGATAGATCGCGGTGAGCACGGTCCACCAGCGGTCGGCCTCCCAGGGCAGCGCGCCCGTCATGCCCAGCGCGAGCAATGCGCCGTGGCTGGGAGCGAGCAGGGAGAACGGCCCGCGCCCCTGAAACATCGCGCCGGGGTCCAGGCCCAGCGAAGCCACGTAGACGACCACGCAGACCACCGTGACGAGGCGCGCGAGGTCCAGGTCCGAACCCAGTCGACCGACGAGATGGCCCCAGCCCCAGAGGCCCGGCCGCGGCGCCGCGCAGTAGAAGCAGCGGTCGGCGTCCACCCGGTTCAGGCGGCCGCAGCGGTAGCAGAGACTCGAGCCCGAGGTCCGGCGCTGCACCCCACCAGTATCTCACCGGCGCCGAGGCCAGCCGTGGTCCTTCTCCACCGCGGCGACCAGCCGTCAGCCGATGCCGCGTCGTGATGGCGCCGTTCTAGTGGAAATCGCTCAGGCGCCCCCCGTCAGGCGGACTCGACAGCGGGGCCCCGCGGGGGCTCGCCGGTAGCGGCGCGCGGCGCCTCCCGCGTCTCGCCCTCCACGCCCTCCGGCGGGGCCAGGGCGGCCAGGAAGCGATGCACGGCGGACACGTCGGTGACCCACCGCGCGGCCCGGCTGCCGCGATGGCCGGAGCCGACGCGTACGGTGAGGGCCTTGCCGCGGAGAGCCTGGAACGCGCTCTCGTCGGTCTCGTCGTCGCCGAGATAGACCACGGCGGGGTCGAGGGACTGGGTGCGCGCCCAGCGGTCGCGGATCCACAGCGCGCACTCGCCCTTGTTCCAGGGCACGTTCGGCACCAGCTCGAGCACCTTCTTGCCCGGGCGGGTGGTGAGATGCGGGGCGTGAGCCTCGCGGGCCTCCTCCACCTGGAAGAAGACCTCGGCGAGATCCGACGGGTAGGCGCGGCGATAGTGAACGGCGACCCCGAACTCCTTGGGCTCGACCTCCACCCCCCGGAGCCCGCTCAGCTTCTCGGTGAGGTCGGTGGCGAGGCCCTTGAGGATCTGGCGGCACTCCGCCGCCTGCAGATGGGTGAAACCCATCCCCGGCCCCTCGATGACGAGGCCGTGACAGCCGGCGTGGATGATGTCGGGCAGGTCCATCCGGGTCTTGATGTCGGGGAGATCGCGTCCGGAAATCACCGCGAGGCCGACGCCGGGAGCGGTGGCCAGCCGAGCGAGGACCTTGCGTGCGGGCGGAGCCAGGCGCGCCTCGCTCGGGGTGTTCGCGATGGGCGCGAGGGTGCCGTCGAAATCGGACATGATGAGGAGTGCGCCGCGCTCCCGCGCGGTCTCCCGGACTTCCGTGGCAAGCAGGGCGGGGGACGACGGAGCTCTCATGAGATCACCTCCGGGTCGGGCAGGCGCAGCACGGTACCGAGCATCTCGCCGGCCCAGCGATAGATGTTCCACTCGAGCACGCGCTCGCGAAGGCGCGTCATGCGCCCTCGCCGCTGCGGCTCCGGCATCGTGAGGGCGGCGCCGAGCCGCTCCGCGGTGCCATCCAGATTATAAGGATTGACCAGGAACGCCTCCGGAAACTCCCGGGCCGCCCCCGTGAACTGAGAGAGAACGAGGGTGCCGTCGCCGTCGGCCCGCGCGGCGACGTACTCCTTGGCCACCAGATTCATACCGTCATGGAGAGAGGATACCATCAGGCAGTCCGCGATCCGGTATAGCGCCAGGATCGCCGTCCGCGAGAGGTGCTCGGGTAGCAGCACGATGGGAGCCCAGCCATTGCGGCCGTGCCGCTGGTTGATCCGGCGCACCAGCCGCTCGATGCGCCGCCACACCGACCGGTAGGCGGGGATGCGTGAGCGACTGGGCACCCCCGCCTGCACGAAGACGAGCCGCCCGAGCCACTCCGGCGAGACGGTGAGCAGCCGGTCCACCGCCATCAGCCGCTCCGGAATGCCCTTGGTGTAGTCGAAGCGGTCGAGGCCGACCACGATCTTGTCGCCCACCAGCCCGTACTGCTCGCGCAGCCGGACCATCTCCCGCGCCACCGCCTCGGACTGGGCCCCGGCCTCGATGTCGGCGGCGTCCACGCTGATGGGGAAGGGACGGACGAGGGTGGTGTGCCCCCCGTGGGTGACCGCCGAGTTCTCACGGTCGATATTGACCTCGAGCTCCCGGCTCACCGTGTCGAGGAAGTTGTCACAGTGGTAGCGGATGTGGAAGCCCAGCACGTCGTTGGCGAGGAGCCCCTCGAGGATCTCCTTCCGCCAGGGACAGATGCGGAATACCTCCGACGACGGCCACGGGATATGCCAGAAGTGCGCGACGGTGAGGTCGGGCCGCGCCGCCTTCAGCATCGCGGGCAGCAGCGCGAGGTGATAGTCGTGCACCCACACCGTGGCCTTCCGGGGCGCTTCCTCTGCCACCGCCCGGCAGAAATGCGCGTTCACCGCCTGGTAGTGCGCCCAGTCGCGGCTCCGGAATGTCGGCCGCACGTAGACCACGTGGCAGAGCGGCCACAGGGTCTCGTTGGCGAACCCGTAATAGTAGCCCCGCTCCTCGTCCTCGGTGAGCCAGACCCGCCGGAGCGCATAGCGGGGATCGTCGGGCGGCACCATGATGCGTCCGTCCGGATCCACGACTTTCCGGTCCGCGGAGCCCGAGCCGTGGGCGATCCAGGTGCCGCCGATGGCCCGCGTGATGGGCTCCACCGCGGTGACGAGCCCGCTCGCCGGACGCATCCACCGGATCTCATCGCCGTGGTGCTCATGGACGTACGGCTCGCGGTTGGAGACCACCAGCAGCGAGCCGCTTCCCAGCCGGTGCGCGACCAGGTCGCGCACGCGCTCGGCGGTCCAGATGTCCGCCGGGGGCGGACCCGCCGGCGACACCGCGGGGGGGCGCGCGAGAGTGGGCGAGCGGACGAGATCATGCATCCGGAGCTCCTGTCGCCGTCGCGCGCGTGTCGGTGATCGCGCGGAGCGTGTCGAGCAGCATGGCCATGCGAAATGGTTTCTCGAGATAGCCGGCGGCGCCGGCCCGAATCACCTCCGCGCGCGTCGCCGAGCCGCCGAAGGCGGTGATGACGAGCACCGGGATGCCGGGATGCCGGCGCCCCAGGGTGACGAGCAGCTCGGTCCCGTTGCCGCCCGGCATCTCCTTGTCGAGGACGATGGCGCGGGGCCGGACGCGCTCCACCGCGGCGGTCACCCGCTCCGGTCCGGGCTCCTCGTGCACCTGGAAGCCCTCGTGGGTGAGCACGTCGCGCAAGACCGCGCGCATGCCGGGATCGTCTTCCACCACCATGATGGTCCGCGCCGAGGAGGCCCCGCGCGCCACGTCCCGCTCCGCCGTCGCCGTCGCCATCACGCGGTGAGGTGAACCAGGATGAGGAGGCACTCGCGCTGGTGGCGCGTGACCGTCGTTGCCCTGCATTCGTTCACGGCCGAAGGTCGCTGCAATGGCCGCGCCAGTGGCCGGGCGCCTTCGTCACAGGCCAAACACGCACGATCACGGGCACTTGTGCGATCGTGCCGGGGGGCAGTGACTACCCGTAGGTAAGATTTACCGGACAAGTTGTCGCCGGCGCGACAGCTTGTCGCGACCTCAGGGCGAGGTCAGGAACGGACTTCGTCGGGCGCGAGCGCGATTTCGCGCTCGAGGCGCTGGAGCAGCGTCTCCAGGTGGCGGTCGAAGGCGCCGCGACGGCGCGCGGGCACCGGCTCGCCCGGGATGAATTTCTCCCCCAGCGGATTGACCCACTGACCGTCCTTCTTCACGCGGTAGTCGAGGTGGGGGCCGGTGGCGAGTCCGGTAGCGCCCACGCGGCCGATGACCTGGCGCTGGCGCACGCGCTCGCCCGGGCGGACCAGCGCCGCGGAGAGGTGATTGTACATGGTCTCGTACCCGCGGGCATGGCGCACGGTCACGCTGATGCCGTTGCCCCCCTGCCAGCCCGCCATCAGCACGGTGCCGTCCGCCACCGCGCGCACCGGCGTGCCCACCGGGGCGCCATAATCGACCGCAAGGTGCGGCCGCGTGCCGCCGAGTATCGGGTGCGTCCGCGCGTGCGAAAAGCCGGAGGTGATGCGGGTGAAGTCCAGCGGCGCCCGCAGGAACATCTTCCGTACCGAGCGGCCGAGGGCGTCGTAGTAGGCGGTGCGGCCGTCGCCGTCGGCGAACCCGACGCCGGTCAGCGGCGCACGGCCGCCGGAGCGGTACTGGGCGACGAGGATCTCGCCATAACCGAGGAAGTCACCCGCGGCGTACCGCTTCTCCACCAGGAGCCGGAACTCGTCGCCGGGCAGGGAGTTGGCGGCGAAGTCGAAGTCCCACTCGAAGAGGCCGACCACGGCGGCGGTGAGCGCGGGCCCCTCGCCGAGTCGCTCCATGCTCGCGAACAGCGAGTCCGTCAACCGACCGGCCACCGCCACGATGCGGGTATCCACCGGCACCCGCACCGCGCGGAGCGTCCAGCCCGTCTCCCCGCGGGTGAACTCGTAGCGTTCGACCGGCGAGCGCCAGTAGATGACCTCGGCGGGGACGTCGTCGGGGCCGCGCGACACGCTGAGGCGCTCGCCCGGGCGGAGGCGGCGCATGTCCACCGCCCCGCGGAGGAGTCCGACGAGCTCGCGCGCCTCCGTCCGGGCGAACCCGCTCCGGACCAAGGCCGCCTCCAGCGTCTCGCGAGAGCGAAGGAGTGTCTCCTCGGCCGCGGCCGGCGCGGGCGTCCCGTCCTCCGGCGCGCGCACGGCCAGCGGGGGCCCCGGGTCGATGGGCGCGCTCGCCCAGCCGAGGACGATGAGGGCGGCGAGGCCGCCGGCGGCGAGCAGGCGCGCGAGCCGTGCCATGCGTCTGGGCAGGATACCCCCGGACGGTCCGCGTCTCCCAGTTTTCTACGGGTGCCGAGGGAAATCTCGGCGGGGGCTTGACGCGGCGTGCCTGATGCATGATTATGCACTCATATGAATGAACATCCAGACCCCCGGCCCCTCCGCCGCCACCAGACCATCCTCGGCCTGATCCGCTCCGTTCCCATCCGCTCCCAGATCCAGCTCCAGCGCCTCCTGCGCCGGCGCGGCCTCACCGTGGCCCAGCCCACGCTCTCGCGCGACCTTCGCGACCTGGGCCTGGCCAAGACGCCGCGGGGCTACGTGGCGGCGGAGGGCGCGGCGACACGCTTCGTGCCGAGGCCCCGGCGGGAGGCGCGGCTCGGCCGCGCGCTCAGGGGCTTCGTGCTCTCCGTGCGGGTGGCGGGCACCCTGGTGGTGCTCAAGACCCCGGCGGCGGCGGCCCCTCCGGTGGCGCGTGCGCTCGACGAGGCGGCGCTGCCGGAGGCGGTGGGAGCCCTCGCGGGCGACGACACGATCTTCATTGCCACACCGAGTGAGCGGGCGGCCCGGGCGCTGGCCCGCCGGCTCACGGCGGCGCTCGCGCGGCGGGCGCTGCGGGAGGGGGTATGATGGGCTACGGACACCTGATGGAGATCACCGAGCGGCCCGACATCGTCTTCGTCGAGGGCCGCGGGTCCTGGCTCACCGATGGGGCGGGCAAGCGCTACCTCGACTTCGTCCAAGGCTGGGCGGTCAACTGCCTGGGACATTGCCCGCCGGCGGTGGCGGACGTGCTCGCCGCGCAGGCCCGGAGGCTCATTACGCCGAGCCCCGCCTTCTACAACGAGCCGTCGCTGAAGCTGGCGCGCCTGCTCGCCGAGCACTCCGAGTTCCCGCGGACCTTCTTCACCAATTCGGGGGCCGAGGCTAACGAGGGCGCCATCAAGCTGGCCCGCAAGTGGGGCCGCCGCTTCAAGGGCGGCGCGTACGAGATCATCACCTTCGACCACGGCTTTCACGGTCGCACCCTCGCCACCATGTCCGCGAGCGGCAAGCCCGGCTGGGACACCATGTTCGCCCCGCAGGTGCCGGGCTTCCCCCGGGCCACGCTCAACGACCTCGCCTCGGTGGAAGCCCTGATCGGCGAGCGGACGGCGGCGGTGATGCTGGAGCCGGTGCAGGGCGAGAGCGGCGTGGTTCCGGCCACGGTGGAGTTCCTCCGGGCGCTGCGGGCGCTCACGCGGCGGTACCGCTGTCTGCTCATCGTGGACGAGGTGCAGACCGGCATCGGCCGCACCGGCCGCCTGTTCGCGTACCAGCACTTCGCGCGGAGCGCGGAGGAGGCGCCGGACATCATGACGCTCGGCAAGGGCCTGGGCGCGGGAGTTCCGCTCGCCGCGCTCTGCGCCACCGAGGCGGTGTCGGTGTTCGAGCACGGCGAGCAGGGCGGTACCTTCAACGGCAGTCCCCTCATGACGGCGGTGGGGGCGGTGGTGCTGGAGCGGATTCTGGCCCCCGGCTTCCTCGAGGGCGTGGCGGAGTCGGGACGCTACCTGTCGGATCGCCTGGCCGCGATGGTGGATCAGCTCGGGCTCTCGCACGAGCGGGGATGGGGCCTCCTGCGGGCGCTGGACCTCGGCGCCGAGGTCGCCCCGGCGGTGGTGGCCTACGCGCGGGATATGCTGGCGAAGCACCCCGGGTGGGAGAATCAGGGCCTCTTGCTCAACGCCCCCCGGCCCGACGTCATCCGGTTCATGCCCGCGCTCAACGTCACCCGCGACGAGATCGACCGGATGCTCGGCGGGCTGCGCCTGGCCATCGAGGCGGTGCGCTAGAGCTCCTTCTCTTTCCGCTGGAGCGTACGCACGGACAGGCCGAGGATCTTGGCCGCGGCCTGCTTGTCGCCCTGGACCTCAGCGAGCACCCGCCGGATGTACTGGCGCTCCAGCTCGTCGAGGGTGGGACGCAGGGCGGAGGCGGCCGGCTCCACGCTGAACTCGGTGCGGACGTCGGCGAGGGTCACGATGGGGCCGGCGGCGAGCACGGCCGCGCGCTCGACCACGTTCTCCAGCTCCCGCACGTTGCCCGGCCAGCGGTACTCCCGCATCCACTCCAGCGCGTCGGCGGCGTAGCCGGCCAGGCGCTTCCCCAGCCGCCCCGCCGCGTCGCGGAGGAAATGCTCCGCGAGCAGCGGGATGTCCTCCACGCGCTCGCGGAGCGCGGGCAGCCGGATGGGGATGACGGCGAGCCGGTAGTAGAGGTCCTCGCGGAACTTTCCTTCCGGTACCAGCGCGACGAGATCGCGATTGGTCGCGGTGACCAGGCGCAGGTCGAGCTGCAGCAGCTCGGCGCCGCCCACCGGGCGCACCGCCTTTTCCTGGATCGCGCGCAGGAGCTTGGCCTGCATGGCCAGCGGGAGATCCCCCACCTCGTCGAGGAAGAGGGTGCCGCCGTGCGCGGCCGCGAAGAGACCGACATGCTTCCGGTCGGCCCCGGTGAAGGCGCCCTTCTCGTGACCGAAGAGCTCGGACTCCAGCAGGGACTCGGGCACCGCGGCGCAGTTCACCGCCACGAAGGGCCCGGAGCGCCGGCTGCTCGACCAGTGCAGCGCGCGCGCCACCAGCTCCTTGCCGGTCCCGCTCTCGCCGAGCAGGAGCACGGAGGCGTCGCTGTCCGCCACCGCCCGCACCTGCTCGAGCAGGGCCTGGATGGCGCGCGACCGACCCACCACGCGCTCGAAGCCGAGCTGGCGCTCCACCTCCGCGCGGAGCCGCGCGTTCTCGGCGCGCAGCCGCTGGTCGTCCAGCGCGCGGCGGATGGCCAGGCTGACCTCCGCGAGCTTGAACGGCTTGGTGAGGTAGTCGTAGGCCCCCTGACGCATGGCCTCGATGGCGGTTTCCAGGCTGCCGAAGGCGGTCATGAGCAGCACGCGCGGGGCGGGCGTGCGGGTCTGGGCGGCGGCGAGGACCTCGAGGCCGCCCACGTCGTCCATGATGAGGTCGGTGAGGACGACATCGTAGTCCACGTGCTCGATGACGGTGAGGGCCTCGCGCCCACCCGCGGCCCCGGCCACCGCGAGCCCCTCCCCCTCGAGGTGACACCGCAGCATGGTGAGCATCTCCGGGTCGTTGTCCACCACCAGCACCCGGGGCGGGTTCATCCCGTCTCCTCGGGCACGGGCAGCCAGGCGGTGAAGGTGGTGCCCTGGCCGCTCCGGCTCTGCACCGCGAGTGTGCCGCCGTGCTCGCGGAGGATGTCGCGGCAGATGGACAGTCCGAGCCCGGTGCCCTGCCCCTGCGGCTTGGTGGTGAAGAAGGGTTCGAAGACCCGGGGCAACGCCTCGCCGGAAATGCCCGAGCCGGTGTCGCTCACCGCTACCGCCACGCCCGGCCGGCCGTCATTGGGGCACGCCCAGGCCTCCACCGAGATGCGGCCCCCGCGCGGGGTGGCCTCCAGCGCGTTCATGAGGAGATTGATGAGCACCTGCTGCATCTGATTGGGATCGGCGGCCACCTCGGGCAGGGGCTCCGTCGCCTTGGTGGCGATGGTGACGCCGCGCCGGCGCGCCAAATGGTCGAGGAGCGGCACCAGGCGCTGCAGCAGGGGGGGAACGGGCACCGGCTGGATCTCCGGCTTCTGCTGGCGCACGGTGTCCAGCAGCGACCGGATGATGCCGGAGATCCGGTCGATCTGGCCCACGATCACCTCGAGGTCCGGCCGGCCCGGATGGTCGGCGGGAAGACTCTTGAGGAGGATCTCCGCGCGTCCCGAGATGATGTTCAGGGGCGTGCCCACCTCGTGCGCGATGCCGGAGGTGAGCTTGCCCGCCACCGCGAGCGTCTCGGCGCGGCGGAGCTGCTGCTCGAGCTCGAGCGCGCGATCGCTTTCGAGGAGCAGGCGCTGGCCGGTTTCCTCGAGCTGCTCGGCCATGCGGTTGAAGGCCTCCGCCACCTCCCCGAGCTCGTCTCGCCGCGTCACCGGCAAGGGCGCCCCCGGCGCGCCCTCGCCGAGGGCGCGGATCGAGCGCGTGAGGCGGGACAGCGGCCGCAGCACCTGGAGCGAGAGCACGAGGGTGGTGAGCCCCGCCAGCCCCAGCGCCAGCAGGCCCAGCCGGATGATCACGTCGCGGGTGGCGCGCTCGCGCTTCACCTTGGCCCCGGGCGAGGTGAAGAGGATCTCGATGGCGCCCACCATCTCGCCCTTGCGCCCGCGCAGCGGCATCAGGTAGGAGAAGGTGTCGCCGCCTCCACCTTCCTCCGCCACCACCTCCGCGCGCCCCTGCGTCATCACGCGCTGGATGCGCTCCGCGGCCACCGGGCCGCCCACCGCGCCCGGCTCCGACTCGAGGGTGGGGGCGAGGGACTTGTCGAAGATGCGAATGCGGTCGATCTGCTCCTGGCGGTTGACCAGCTCGGAGAGCAGGCGCCGGATGTCGGCCAGCTGCCGGTCGCGCACCGCGTTCTCCACCGCGATCTGGATGGCGCGCGCCGCCACCGAGGCGTTGCGCTGCTCGGCGGCGAGGAGCTGGGCCTCCTCGTCGCGCACGCGCACCACCGCGTAGAGACCGACCAGGAGCGTCAGCGGGACGATGAGGACGAAGAAGAGTCGCAGCCGCAGGCCCATCGGATGAATGGATGATACCGGGGGCCGCCGGTGGCGGCAACCCCGAAGGCGCTTCCCGCCTCAGGCTCCGTACTTGGTGAAGCGTAGCGCGTTGGCCATCACCACCGGCATGAGGGCGTGGGCGGGGATGAGACCCAGCGTGCCGCCGGCGCAGTCGCGCTCGGTGAAGCGCGTGACCGGGTCTCCGCCGCAGTAGGCGCTGGCCACGAGCGCGGGCACCGGCTGCCAGCCGTGCCCGGCCAGGATGGAGGGGGTGGCGTGATCGCCGGAGACGACGAGGACGTCGGGCGACCGCGCCAGGATTTCCGGCAGCAGCGCGTCCCAGCGCTCCAGAGCCGCCACCTTGGCGTCGAAGTCGCCGTCCTCCCCCGCCTTGTCGGTGTCCTTGTAGTGCAGGAAGAAGAAATCGTAGCTGCTCCAGTGCTCGTGGAGCGTGGCCACCTCCTCGGCGAAGCTCCCGCCGGTCTTCAGCACCTCCATGCCCACCAGCCGCGCCAGGCCGCGGTACATGGGATAGGCGGCGATGGCGGCGGCGCGGAGGCCGAAGACCTCGGGGAAACGCGGCATCTCCGGGCGCTGGTCGAAGCCGCGGAGGAGAATCATGTTGGCGGGCGCCGCGTCGGCGAGCAGCGGCCGCGCCGCCTCCACGAAGCGGTTGACGAGGGCGGCGGTGCGCGCGGCCTCCGGCGCGGTGGCGGCGACGGGAAGGGGCGGGACGCCCGTCGCCTGGGGATCGGTCTCGGTGACACGGCCGGAGAGCCCGGAGCCGCGGAGCACGAGCACGAAGCGGTGCTCCTTCACCGGCTCGATGAGGAGCTCGGCCCCCTCCACGCGGATCTCCCGCAGGCGATCGCAGAGCCGGACGCAGACCTCGGTGGGGATGCGCCCCGCCCGGCGATCCGTGATGCGCCCCTTCGTGTCCACCGTGCAGAAGTTTCCCCGCGCCGCCACGTCGCCGTCGCGCAGGTCGAAGTCGATCCCGAGGGCTTCCAGCACGCCGCGTCCCACCGGATAGCGCAGCGGGTCGTAGCCGAAGAGCCCGAGATGGCCGGGTCCGCTGCCGGGGGTGATCCCGGGCGCCACGTGGCGCAGGAGCCCGCACGCGGAGCGCGCGGCGAGAGCGTGGAGATTGGGGATGCGGGCCGTCTCGAGCTCGCTCTTTCCCGTCTCGGGGCGGGGGAGGCCGCCGAGCCCATCGAGGGAGCAGAGGACGATCTTGCTCGGGCCCGGGATGACGAGCGCGTGGAGCGCATCGAGGTCCAGGGTCACGCGGCTCCTTCCTTGTTCTCGCCGAAATCGGGTGGTACCGGCGGCCCCCAGATGTACAGCGAATCCTCGCCGGGCCAGTCACGCGGCTCCCACGCGCAGTCCTCGGGGATCACGTCGAGATCGAAGAAGTACTCGGCGAAGCTCCCCCACGGATCCCGGATATAGTAGAAGAAGTTCGAGCCGATCACGTGACGGCCGAAGCCCCAGCCCGGCTGCCAGCCGCGATCGGCCATCCGCGCCGCGCCCATCCCGATCTCGTCCACGCTCCCCACCTGGAACGACCCATGGTGAAAGCCCGGGGCATGCGAGGTGAGAAAGGCGACGTTGTGGTGATCGGGCGTGCAACGGAGGAAGGAGATCACGTCGCCCGAGCGGTCGGAGAGCTTCATCCCCAGAACCCGCGTGTAGAAATCCATCTGGCGCGGCATGTCGGGGGTGAAGAGCAGCACGTGGCCGAGCCGCCGCGGCGCGATCCCGGCGGAGCGCGCCGGCGCCCCGCGGGCCGCCACCCGCGCCGCGTAGCCGGGGCCGTTGAGGGTGAGCGGCGGATCCACCGGCTCGGCGGACGCCGCCTCGTCGCGGACATTGATGAGGTTGTCGTCCGGATCGCGGAGCCAGATCCCGCCCTCGGGGACCCCGCGCGGAGGCGTCACCTCCGCCACTCCGGCGCGCCGCATGGCCTCGCGGGTCTCCGCGAAGGCGTGGCCGGGCGCTCCGAAGCAGAGATGATGGAGGCGCTTGCGCGGGCCCTCGTAGAGCAACACGTTGTCGCGCTGCTGCCGTGGCGCGCGAAGCCGCACCACGTTGCCGCCGCCCGTCTCGGCCAGCCCGAAGTCTCGATAGTAGCGCTGGCCCACCGACTGGTCCGGCACCTCGAGCGCGTAGTGGAGGAGCGCCTTGACCGCCATGGCGGGGACCTCCTAGGCGTCCTTGACGGGATTTTCGAGGGTGCCGAGGCCGGTGATCTCGAGTCTCACGGTATCGCCGGGCTGCAGCGTGACCTGCGGCTTGCGCGAGAACCCCACCCCGGCCGGGGTGCCGGTGGCGATGAGGTCGCCGGGCGAAAGCGTCATGATGCTCGTGAGGTACATGATCACGTAGCGCACGTCGAAGATGAAGTTCCGGGTGCTCCCGTTCTGCATCAGCGTGCCGTTGACCCAGGTCTTGAGGTCGAGGACGTGAGGATCCGGGATCTCCGCGCGGTCGGCGATGTAGGGGCCCACCGGCGCCAGCGTGTCACCCACCTTGCCCGCGCCCCACTGCGTGGTGTGGAACTGGAAGTCCCGGGCGCTGGCGTCGTTGACGATGGTGTAGCCGTAGACGTAGTCGAGCGCCTTGTCCTGGGGGACGAAGCGCGCGGTGCGTCCGATCACCACCCCCAGCTCCACCTCCCAGTCGAGCGTCTTCTCGCCCCGGGGGCGCAGGATGGGCTCGCCCGGATCGATGATGGTGTTGGCCCACTTGGGGAAGAGGGGCGGCTGCTTGGGGGGCGGGTTATTGGTCTCCGCCGCATGGTCCTTGTAATTGAGCCCGATGCAGATGAACTTGCCGGGGTCATTGATGGGGGCGTGCAGCCGCACCGCGCCGGCGGGCTGGGTGACGGCGGCGAACTTCCCGCTCTTGGAGGCGTCGAGCATGGTGGCCAGCATGTCCTGACTGGCGGCGCCGCCCTCCAGGAACCCGCGTGTACTCTGCGGGAAGAGGGCGTCCGCGATGGCTTCCGCGCGCACGACCCCTCGGGAGGCGAGATAGGCCGCGCCGCTGGCGGCGAGATCCATCAGGCGGTCTCCGCCCACGAAGCAGCCGAGCCGGGGCGCGTGCCCATTCTGGGAGAACCGGACGATCTTCATATGCGTGCTCCTTTTCCGATCAGGCGTGTGTGTCCATCAGGCGACAGTGGCTGGCCATCCGACCGGAAGTTTAGCACCGGGGCGAGGTCTCCGCATCCCTGGGGGGTGGCTGCATCCTGTGTGGTATCCGCGCCACGCCTCTATATGCTGTGGACGGCCCCGGGCCGACCGGATGTCTTGTGATAGCGCGATTTGCTTTGCTACCATAGTTCCAGGAGGGCAAATTCATGACGATCTCCCCCCGCTGGCTGTGCGCGATCGTAGCCTTCACCATGATCCTCACCGGGCCGTTCGCGAGCTGGACCGCCGGCGCGCAGGGTCTCATGCAGCAGGCGCAGGGCTCGCTCCTCAACGATCGGCCATCCGGCTCCGCGGAGCCGACGGAGGGCGACGCGGTGGCGGCGGGCATGATGAACGTCGTCTATGTGCCCGGCAAGGTCATCCTCTGCTCGCTCGGCGCCATCGCGAGCTTCGGCGTCCTCGTGGTCACCTTCGGTACCGCGTACCGGGCCGCCAAGTCGGTGTTCGGCGAAGGGTGCGGCGGCGACTGGGTCCTGACGCCCGACCACCTCTCCGGGAGGATCCAGCCCAGGGACGACCTCGATTACTAGCGGCCCGGCGACATTTCACCGCCGGATGGGGTGAATGCAGGCCGCGGGTCCGCCGCGGCTCTCGCGGCGCCCCGAGCCCCCTCGCGCGCGGGCCGAGCGAACGCGGGAAGGATGGCGATGGCGCAGGTCCGCGGCTGGGTGGCCCCGGTGCTCTTCGTCCTGCTCCTCGCCGCCTTCGCCACGGGCATCTGGGGTGTCTACCGGGCGGCGTTCCCCGGCCAGGGGCTCCACCGCGTCAGCGGCGTCTACGAGAACCGCTTCACCGACCTCATGATCTCCGTGCGCCACGAGCGCATCCCCGGCGTCATGGATGAGATGAATTCGATGGTGTTCATGGCGGAGTCCAAGGAGCTGATCGACCGCGCCAAGCTCATCCCCGGCGATCGGGTGCGCCTCACCGTGCGTACCACCGCCAACCGGCTCCTGCTCGTCGACATCCAGAAGATCCAGTAGCGCGGGAGGGCGCCCGTGCGCGCGGACGTCCGGCGTGAGCTGTGGTACGACGTGGTCCTGGGGGCTCCCGCGCTGGCGCTGTACCTCGCCACCCTCGCCCCCGGGCTCTACACCCTGGACAGCGCCGAGCTCGCCGCCGGCGCGCACGTGCTCGGCATCGTTCACGCCACCGGCTATCCCGTCTACCTGCTCCTCCTCAAGGCGTGGACCCTCCTGGTGCCGGTGGGCGAGGTCGCCTACCGCGCGAATCTCTTCTCGGCCGTCTGTGCGGTGGGAGCCCTGGTGGCCCTGCGGCGCGCGCTGGCGGCGCTCACCGGCGCGCCGGGCGCCGCCCTGGCCGCCGCCGCGCTGCTCGGCGTGTCCGAGCCCTTCTGGTCACAGGCGCTGCGCGCCGAGGTCTACACGCTTCACGTCCTCTTCATGGCCTTGATCCTCGGCCTGGTGGTGAAATGGCGCGCGGGTGGCGGCACGGGCCGGCTGGCCGGGGCGGGCCTCCTCCTCGGCCTGTCGCTGGGGAATCACATGGCGACCGTGCTCCTGCTCCCTGGTCTGGGCGTCCTCCTGTGGTCCGGCCTCCGCCGACATCGTCTCGGAGCGCGCGCCGGGCTGCTCATGGCCCTCGGCGTGGCCATCGGCCCCCTCTCCTATCTCTACCTGCCGCTACGCCAGGCCGCGCATCCGCCGATCGACCTCGTGGCGCCGTTCGGCGTGGATCTCGCCACCCCGGGCGGTCTCTTCTGGATGGTGCGCGGCGCCATGTTCTCCGGCCTGATGTTCGGGTACTCGCTCGCGGAGATCCCGGCCGAGATCTTCGCCCTGCTCACCCTGGCCTGGGATGGCTTCCTCGGCGTCGGCCTCCTCGTGGCGGCACTGGGCGCCTGGGCGCAGTGGCGGCGCGACCGTACCCTTGTTGTAGCGCTTGGCCTCATGGCGGCGGCCACCGCAGTCTTCTTCGGGAACTACCGCGCCCCCGACAAGGACACGATGTTCCTGCCGCTCTTCATGGTGCTGTCGGTATGGCTCGGAGAAGGGCTGGCCGCCCTGCTCGAGGCGGGGGAGATGGTGGGCCGCCGCCGACTGGCCGAACGCGTGCTTGCCGTCGGCGCTACCGGCCTCGGCGTCGCCCTCCTGCTGCTTAACTACGTCAACGTGGATCTCCACCGCCACCACGATACTCGCGACTACGCGGAGGGTGTGCTCGGGGAGGTGGCTCCCGACGCCTTCGTCATGGGCGCCTGGGTGCGCATGACGCCGCTTCAGTATCTCCAGGTGGTGGAGGTCCGCCGCCCCGACGTGGTCCTGTTCGATTGGGGGTTACATGCGATGGCGGACCGGCTCCGCCTGCGGGCGGAGGGCCTGGACAACATGGCGGCGCACGGGCTCGCCGCCGATGAGCTGCTGGCGGTCACCGACCGCGAGCTCCTCCGGGGGCGGCCCGTGTACTCGCTCGAGGACAATCTCCTGCTCCGGGAGCGCTTCGAGCTGATTCGCGGCACGCGGGTATTCCGAGTCTGCGCGCCCGGCACCGTGCTGGATGGCGCATGCTAGGATAAGGGCCGCCATGCGCGCCCGCCGCCCCCTCGTCATCCTCTGCATGGGACTTGCCGTCCTGGGCGGCGCCGCCGGACGGGTGTGGGCGCAGGCGCCCGCCGCCGGAGCCGCGGCCGGGAAAGTCTCCACGCTCATCGGACAGGCCACCGTGACCCGCGCCCCGGTGGCCACGCCCGCGGCGCTCAAGCTCGCGGACGACGTCTTCGTCCGCGACCGTCTCGCCACCGCCGAGAGATCCCTCCTCAAGGTGGCCCTGGGTCCCCGCGCCGTCGTCACGGTGCGCGAGCTTTCCACCCTCATCATCACCGAGCAGAGCGGCCGCAGCGCGGTGGGGATCGAGTCGGGGAAGCTGAGCTTCGGGCTGCTCCCGCCCGCCGGCGGGCCAGGGGCCGGGCCGGGGCAGCTCTACGAGATCCGGACTCCCAACGCGGTGGCGGCGGTGCGCGGGACGATCCTGATCGTCGAGACGCGACGGCTCCCGGGCCCCGCGCCGGACGGCGGGCCGCCGTTTCACTCCGAGCTGAGCCTGCTCGACGGCGGCCCCGTCGACGTGTTCACCGGGACGAGCGGGCGGGGGGTGCTCCAGACGCGCCAAGTGCTGAGCGTGATCGGCAATACCATCGGCGCGATCCGCCTCCTGACGCCCGCGGCCCGGGCGGCGGCCATGGCTGGGCTCACCGTGCCCCGGCCTATCGGGCCCATTCCGCCGGCCGCGCGCGGCACCATCACCAGTCAGCAGCAGCAGGCGGCCGCCCAGGACGCCAAGGACGCGCAGGACGCCGCCAGCCTCGGCGGCGGGTCGGACGGCAAGCTCACCGATTTACCGGACAGCGTCAACAAGCAGGTGCCCATCCTGCCGCAGGTCCAGCCCCGCCGCTGCAGCGGCTCGTACTGCTAGTCGACTCGCCCCGCTAGTACTGCCAGGACAGGATCAGCGAGAACACGCTCCGGTTGTAGCTGAAGATGGGCAGGTTCGACCGCGCGACGATGCCCTGATACTCCGCGGCGAGCGTGAAGCCGGCGGGGAGCGGCTGCTCGATGCGCACGACGTGGGTCTGCTCGACGTCCGAGCGCTCCTTCTTGGTGGGGGAGTTCGTGGGGAAGATCGAGTTGAAGTGCTGGTAGTTCCGGAAGTGGACGTCGAAGTCGTAACGGAGGCGCGTTGCCGCCGCCCAGGGCAGGGTGTACTGAGCGCCCAGGATGGCGCGGTGGCCGAGATAGCTGAAGTTCTGCCCCTCGGCGTTCTCCGTGTCGAACTGATAGCCCACCCGCAGCAGGTGTCGGTCCCCCGAGAAGCGCAAGACGTGGAGGAATCCCACCATCCAGTTGTTGGCGTCGCGGACGTCGGCGGCGGGGATGTGGGCGTCGTTCGAGAATTCCTTGTGCTGGTAGCGGAGCTGGAGCGCGGTGAGGTTCACTGGCCCCTCGACGAGCACTCCGACCAGCCCCACCGTATGCCGCTGGAGGAACTCGTCGTCGTCGAGCGTGGTGTAGTCGTAGGCGTAGGACACCGCCGCCTGCCACGGCATACCGGCGACCTTGTCGGTATAGGAGCCTCCCAGGGTGCCCAGGTGGCTCTGGACATTGAAGCTCGGCAAATCGTTATAGATGAGCTGGAAGAATTG
>Ga0137404_10000682_pt1 | contig 22286 bp, 22 predicted proteins | sample CZOMad2_1_16fung_FD_108285 | JGI IMG/M metagenome (GOLD analysis project Ga0137404, IMG submission 108285) | Vadose zone soil fungal communities from Angelo Coast Range Reserve, California, USA - CZOMad2_1_16fungal (Illumina Assembly) | ecosystem: Environmental > Terrestrial > Soil > Vadose... | reverse complement strand
TGGCTCTTCAGCTTCCGACGGCTGGTGGTCCGTTATGAATACCACGCGGAGAATTTTCAAGGGTTTGTTCATTTGGCGGCGGTAATCATCCTCTTGAGACATTTATGAGATACGCTCTAGTGACTCTTTAAACATTTTTCAAAGCTTGTCCTGTGCCGCGATTGATGCGTGAAAAGTTGGTTGTTTGCTGGCACGAGAAAATTGGCCGTGCAAGCTGCACATTGTTTTGGTTGCAGTATGCAAATCAATTCAGTCGAAGTGGCCTTAAAATTCGCCTGAATTTCGAATGAAAGCCTTTTTCAGCATCAACGGCACGGCAGTTGCAAAGGAGATTTTGATTTTGGACGCCAAGGAAACGCCAATCGCATGAGCATCTTGAAATTCATAGGAAATTGGAACATCGCCAGAGGCAAATTGAAACAACGGTTTGCGCGGCTGACGGACGATGACTTGCACTTCGCCGAAGGCAAAGAAGAGGAGTTGATCGGTCAAATCCAGAAAAGGACCAGCCGCACGCGGCATCAAACGACCGTTGAAACTCCGGCTGATAAAAATAAAGGAACAAGGATTTATGGCTCCAGCACTTTTAGATTTTGACAAGCCGGGCGCTTTTACGACAACGACGACGACAAAAATAAGCGTCCGGTTTGTTCTCCTTTCACCGTTCGAACTCCCAATCAAGAATCAACAAATGAAAACTTCTCCCACAGACAACAACAACAGCGCGGCTTTGCTGCAACTCGCCGCACACTTGGAAAACTTTGCGCAGCCAGCGGCGTCCCAAATGAGATCGCAATCCAACCGGATTCCTTTGGCGCTCCTGCCGGAAAAATTGGAATCGTCATTGAAGGGCGCTAAACCTGAAAATCATTTTTATGTCGCAGCGCGCGCGGGGAACCGCCGCATTCCCGCGCCGGCGACAACGAAGCGCGTTCCGCCGGGAAAAAAAATCGCGCGCATTTTTGAAAATCCGCTCGATGGCTTGCGAAACACGGAATTTCGCATGGAAGCGCCCTTTGCAAAATCCGTCCAGCTTGCCGGCGATTTCACCGATTGGGAAAAATCGCCGCTCGACCTGGTTCAATCTTACGACGGCACATGGTTCACGATTGTTCCGCTGTTGCCGGGAATTTATTCATATCGCTTTATCGTGGACGGCCAGTGGTTCGACGACCCGGAATCTGTGCGGCACGTTCCAAATCCATTCGGTTCGGAAGACGCCATCATGAACGTGTGCTGAAAATTTTCAGCGAAGCAAAATTAATCCAGATTCCCGTGCTTGAAACATTTGCCCAATTCGGCGTCCGCGCTGTCGGACGCGTCGCATCGGTATGTCTGGCAATGTTGCTGATCGTCGCCTGGGTGTTGACGGGACCGCTGTTTCGTTTAAGTGATTTGTATCGGGAATGGATAAACAAAGGATAAAAGGAAAATTATGAATAAAGCAATTGGACTGGCGCTGCTGGCGGCGGGAATCGCATTTATCGTGTATGGCATAAACGCGTCGAACTCGTTTGGCTCGGACGTGTCGCGCACCTTCACGGGAAATCCGACTGACAAAACGATCTGGTTTTTGGCGGGCGGCATCGCTGGAGTGGTTCTCGGCGGCGTGCTTGCTTTTCTGCCGAAGCGCAAATTGTGAGCATATTGCGAAATGCAAAACCTAAAAAGACATTTCGCAAAAACGCCGCCAAAAACCTGTTTGTTTCATGGGTAAACGGCGATTTTCCGATTGGCATATGGCCAGCTAAATCAACTGGGATTCAAACAAAAAAAGAAAAAGGATTTTATGACAATATTGAAATGCCTGATGGTTGGGGCAATGACCGGGGTGGCGTGTATTGTTGGCACGGCCAAGGCGCAAGACCAAACGACGACGACAGTTGTTCAAACAGAACCCGCGCCTCCGGTGGCGGTTTATACGAATTATGACACGGACGTAAATGATTTTTACCGGGACCACGAATTTTCGATTGATGCGTTTGCGAGCGGCTCGCTTGGCGAAGAAATCATTGATCATATTTCGGGCGACCGGATCAAACGCAACGGCAGGCTCGGCGCCGGTGCCGGTGCGAACATCTTTTTTTCGCGCCACGTCGGCATCGGCGGCGACGCTTATTCTGAAGACACATCGGGAAGATTCGTTGATTACGCCTCGGGAAATTTGATCTTGCGGTTTCCAATCATTAACACAGGAATTGCGCCGTATATTTTCGGCGGCGGCGGATATCAATTTGACCGGGTCAGGCAGCGGCTTGCCCAGGCCGGCGGCGGCATTGAATTTCGTTTTGCGGAACACGTGGGCTTCTTTGTGGATGCCCGTTACGTTTTTGCCGACAAAACGGATGACTACGGCGTGGGTCGCGCGGGCTTGCGATTCAATTTTTAATGCCGTCTTGAAAACAAGCAAAGGAACAAAAGGAAAATTATGAAAATCACTGCAACCACTCTGAATCTGGCATTGTGCCTCGGTCTGTTGACCACGGCTGCCATCACGACGACCACCGGCTGTGCAGGCGATAAATACAATCGCAGCACGGGACAATACATTGACGACAAATCACTCACCATGCGTGTCAAAGATGCGCTGCATGACAATCCCGAATATAAATATGGCGACGTCAACGTGGACGTTTTCCGCGGCACTGTGCAGTTGAGCGGATTTGTCAATACATCGGATCAAAAATCAAAAGCCAAGGACATCGCCAAACAAGTTCAAGGCGTCAACGACGTCGTCAATAACATCACCGTAAAATCGGAGTAACTTATGAAAAAAATGATTCCACTATGCGCAATCGCAGCCGGACTGGTTTTAACCGGCTGTAAACCAACGTCCGAAAATCCGTCGGCATCTACCAATGCGCCATCCGCCACTGAAACGGCGCCTGCGCCCGCTGCTTCGATGACCAATGCGGCCACCGAATCTCCTTCGATGAATGCGACGACCAATGTGCCCGAAGCAAACACGAATTCGCCTGCTGCCGGGGGAACAGCAACCACCAATGCAGCGCCGCCGCAGTGATTCAGTTTGTTGATTTTTCAGAATCCCGCCGTAAAGGCCGAGTGGAAATGAAATTTATTAAATAATGTTTCCACAGAACCGGATGCGGTCGCGTTTCTCACCCGGTTGGCCGGGAGATTTTCAGGTGAAAGAGCCAAAGGAAAATTTCGAGGGGTCGACCGGGACAGGACTGGATGTGGGCGGCCCGTGTCTTGAAACGCTCGAAATTATAAGTGAAAACTCCTCTCCTTGTGACAGGGGCAGGTTGGTAACGTGAAGCCGCTCCGGTGTTGATTTTCAAGCGGTGACTTTTGTCATGCGATTGGTTGCCGTCATTTTTTCTTGCTCGCGCGGAATTCCCGTTTAACGTTTCTGCACCTGCAATTTTATGGCGGTAAAAACGCAAAAACCAAAGGCGGCTAAAATTTCACGGCGCGAAAAAATTCCCGCGCCGACTCCCGAATCATTCACAGCTCAACCTGCTGCGGACATTTCCAAAAAACCCGAAGGTGAAACGACGGTGTTCATCCGTCAGGAAATCGAGCGTTACAACGGCGACACGGCGATCAAACTTTATTTGCGCGAAATCGGGCAGGTGAAATTGCTCACGCCGCAGGAAGAAATCGAACTCGCCGCCAAAATCAAAAAAGGCGACAAAAAAGCGCGCGAACAAATGATCAAGGCGAACTTGCGCCTCGTCGTGAAAATTGCGCGCGATTACGAAGGCATCGGTCTGCCGCTGCTGGATTTGATCAGCGAAGGCAACATCGGCTTGATGAAAGCGGTCGAGCGGTTTGATCCGGCCAAGGGCGGGAAACTTTCCACCTACGGTTCGTGGTGGATCAAGCAGGCCATCAAACGCGCGCTCGCCAACCAATCCAAGACGATCCGTCTGCCGGTGCATCTCGTTGATAAAATTTCCAAGATGCGCCGTGTCGCGATGAAATTGCAGGAGGAACTTGGCCGCGAACCGACGGACGAAGAATTGGCCGACGAAATGGGCATGACCGCCGCGCGCGTCCGGCAGATGCGTCTTGCTGCAATCCGTCCGGCATCCCTCGATGCGCCGATTGGCGACGACGATTCAAATAATTTTGCCGATGTCGTTGAAGATGAAAATGCCACCTCGCCTTATGCCAATCTCGAGGACAAAACCGTCACGGGAATGTTGCAGGACATGGTGAAACATTTGGACGACCGTGAAGCGACGATTTTGACCTTTCGTTTCGGTCTCGATGGCGGCTCGGAAAAAACTTTGGAGGAAGTCGGCGAAAAATTTGGCGTCACGCGCGAACGCGTCCGGCAGATCCAGAACCTTGCGCTGAAAAAATTGCGCAAAATGATCGAGAAGCTCGAAACCTCAAAAAACAAACAGCTATAATATGTCTCATGTGACGCCCGCCGAAATCGAACGCGCCATCCGCAACATCCCTGATTTTCCGAAACCGGGAATCCAGTTCAAAGACATCACGCCGTTGCTCGCCGACGCGCGATTGTTTGCAGGCACGATTGATTTGCTGTGCGACGGGCTGACGCCGGGTTCGGTGGACGCCGTCGTGGGCATTGACGCGCGCGGATTTATTTTTGCCGCCGCCGCCGCGATGAAATTGCGCGCCGGTTTTGTGCCCGTCCGCAAAAAAGGAAAATTGCCGCACAAAACGCACGAGCAGGATTACGCGCTCGAATACGGCTCGGCGACGATTGCGATGCACATTGACGCGCTCAAGCCCGGCGCGCGCGTTTTGTTGATTGACGATTTGCTTGCGACCGGCGGAACGGCAGCGGCAGCCGTCGCGCTCGTAAAAAAATTGGGCGCGGAAATTTTGGAGATCAGTTTTCTCATCGAACTGAAGTTTTTGAACGGTCGGGAAAAATTGAAGGGCAATAAAATCCGTTCGCTGGTGGTTTATTGACAGTCGCGGAGCGACGGAAGAAAGTAGCCCACGGTGAAACCGTGGGTTAATCATCGAAGCGATGTCAAAGCTCCGACAGGAGCGGCAGAAATTTCTTTCGCCCCGGCCGGGGCTTTTTCATTTACGTTTTATTCCCACAGCTTCCGCTGTGGGCTATTATCTACCGCCGCTACCGCGGCTAAGATTTACCGCAATTCTATTTTCCAACTTTCCATTTCCCGCTACAGTTTTGCCGATGTACTGGCTGCAAGCGCTTGACATAAAACTGTTTCATTTCATCAACGGCTCGTTGAGCAATCCGCTGTTCGACTGGCTGATGCCGATTTTGAGCGGCGGCAACGGCGTGATGCAAATTTTTGTTCCGGCTGCAATCACCGCCACGCTTGCCGCAATTTTTTTTGGAAACACGAAAATTCGCTTATGCGCACTGATGATGTTCCTCGTCGTTGCGCTGGGCGATCCGCTCATTGTCAATACGATCAAACACGCCGTCGCGCGTTCGCGTCCGTGCATCACTTTGCCGGATGTCATCGAACGTCTCGGTTGCTCGCAATCCGGCTCCATGCCGTCGGCGCACGCGGCAAATTGGTTCGCGGTCACGATGGTCGCGTTCCTTTTTTATCGGCGCAGTTTGTGGTTCATGTTGCCGATGGCGCTGGGCGTATCTTTTTCGCGCGTCTATAACGGCGTGCATTATCCAAGCGACGTTCTGGCCGGCGCGATTTTAGGAGCGGGTTATGCCGCAGCCTTCGTCATTGGATTGCAAACGGCCTGGAATTTTATCGGCAGGAACTGGTTTTCCACCTGGCACGCGCGGTTGCCATTGCTTTTGAATCCCGATTGCGGAATCAAGGAAGAAAAACCGGACGTTCCAGAATCAAAATCCGGGACCACAAAATTTTTTAACTCGCAAATCCGAAATCCAAAATCCGAAATCGAATGGCTTCGCCTCGGCTATGTTTTTATTTTCGTCGGGCTGATTGGCCGCTGGATTTACTTGGCGAGCGGCACGATTGAATTAAGCCAGGACGAAGCGTATCAATGGACGTGGTCGAAACATCTCGCGCTTTCGTATTACAGCAAACCGCCGGGGATCGCGCTGATTCAATTTGCCGGCACGCATCTTTTCGGCGACACGCAATTTGGCGTCCGATTTTTTTCGCCGCTTTTCGCTGGCATCGCCAGCTTCTTGTTGCTGCGTTTTTTTGCCCGCGAAATCGGCGCACGCCCGTCGTTCGCGCTTTTGATTATCGCGACTGCCACGCCGTTGCTGGGCGTTGGCGCTATTTTGATGACGATTGATCCGCCGCTGGTGTTGTGCTGGACGCTGGCAATGGTCGCGGGCTGGCGCGCCGCGCAACCAGATGGAAAAATGCGCCATTGGCTGATTGTCGGTCTCGCAATGGGTCTTGGATTTCTTTGCAAATACACTGCGGCTTATCAAATCATTTGCTGGATAATTTTTTTTGTGCTCGCGCCGGCGTCGAGAATTCATCTGCGAAAGCCCGGCCCGTGGCTGGCGCTGATTATTTTTTTGGCCTGCACCTTGCCGGTGGTGGTTTGGAATTCGCAACACGGTTGGATTACGGCGCATCATGTCGCCAGCAATGCGGGGCTTGGCTCGCAATGGAAAATCCGCACGCTGGATTTTCTGCTGGCGGAATTTGCGCTGCTCAATCCTATTTTTTTCATCGGTATGATGTGGGCAATGATCGCGTTTTGGAAATTCCGGCGTGAACGTCCGCTCTGGCTTTATTTTTTCTGCATGGGCGCGCCGGTTTTTTTCGGCCATCTCCTTTGGTCATTTCACTCGCGCATCCAGCCGAATTGGATCGCGCCGTCCATTTTGCCGATGTTTTGCCTGATGGTTGCGTATTGGAATGAAAAATTCCGCTCCGGCTGGCGATGGGCAAAACCGATTTTCACTTTCGGCGTCGCGCTGGGAATTTTTGCGCTCGCCATCATGTATCAAAGCAATTTGATCGCAAAACTCACCGGCCAATTGTTGCCGGGCGAAAAAGACCCGTCCCGCCGTGTGCGAGCGTGGAAAGAAGCTGCTGCACTCGCGGAAACTGAACGTGAAAAACTTGAACAACCGGGCAAACCGGCGTTCATCCTTTGCAGTCATTACGGCATCACCGGACTGTTTTCATTTTATTCGCCGAAAGCAAAGGCGGCGTTGCAAACGGAACCGCTGGTTTATCCTGCGGGTTCAGACGAACCCGACAACCAGTTTTATTTCTGGCCGGAATACAATTACCGCGAACATCGCAAAGGCCAGAACGCCATTTACGTTACAGAGATTGACCTTTATCGGATTGATAACGACTGGCTCTGGAAATGGCTGGCTCATCAATCGTTAAATCGCACCAGACCGCCGTCGAAGCCTTTGCCGCCGCGCATCGCGCAGGAATTTGAATCCGTCACTGATCTCGGCGAACACGATTTTATGATCGGCAACCGTGTCTTTCATCGCGAGCATATGTGGGCGTGCTACAATTTGAAATGAGAATTGCCGATTCCTCCTCATCGTCATCCTCGTCCTCGATTATTTTGCCAGTGCGCGATTACGATCTGGCGGCGACGCTTGATTCGGGACAAGTCTTTCGCTGGCAAAGAATAGGAAATTCCTGGATTGGCGTCGTCGGAAAAAAATTTGTGCGACTGACGCAAATTGAAAATGGAATTCGCGCTGAAACTGCCGCTCCGATAAAAAATTGGCAATGGCTTCGCGATTTCCTTCAAACCGAAATTGATTTGGCTGAAATTCTCAAAACGTTTCCTGATGATGCGCCGATGAACAACGCCGTTGCCGCATGTCGTGGATTGCGAGTATTGCGGCAGGATCCCTGGGAATGTCTAGCGTCGTTTATTTTATCTTCGACGAAACAAATCGTCCAAATCCGCCAAATCGTTTCGCAACTTTGCGAATGTTTTGGCCAGTCTGTCACCCTCTCCTCCCCAAAAGGAGGAGAGGGACGGGGTGAGGAGGCATCAATTCAAATCCCCTCACCCCAACCCTCTTCCCGCTTGGGCGGGGCGAGGGAGAAAAATTCTCTTTGCTTCGCCTTTCCTTCCGCTGAAAAAATCGCAAGTCTCACTGAATCGCAACTGCGTGGATGCAAAATGGGATTTCGCGCGCCCAATCTTCTCGCGGCGGCGCGGCAAATTGCGGACGGAAAAATGGATTTGGAAAAAATCCGCGAATTGCCGCTGGCCGAAGCGCGACATGAATTGATGAAACTGCGCGGCGTCGGTGAAAAAATCGCCAATTGCGTTTTGTTGTTTGCCTACGGATTTGATTCCGCGTTTCCGGTGGATGTCTGGATTGAGCGCGCGCTGCAACAGCTATATTTTCCGCGCCGCCGCGTGAGCGAAAAGAAATTGCGACACTTTGCCGCGCCGCATTTCGGCCCGCACGCCGGTTACGCCCAGCAATATCTTTTTCATTATATGCGGACGAAATTGAAATAGTCATGCGAAGAACGCAAAGTGGGAAAGGAAATTGAGGCTAAAGCAAGCTGGACGTTTTTTTACAATTCAATACTTTTCACAAATGAAATATAATTTGAAAAGCAATCTGTTTTACATAGTCCTGGCATTGTTGATGCTCGGATCTGCAAAATTCTCCGTCGCAGAGACGCCGGAAAATTCCACCGCTCAAACTTCCCGTCGAAAATTGCCGGATTTAATCTACAAGACAATCGGAGAGGAATCGCTCAAACTTGATCTTTATTTGCCCGCGAAAACTTCCGGGGTTTCCGCGTTGATCATCTGGGTTCATGGCGGTGGCTGGCGCGCGGGTGATAAAAAGGACGTGCCAATTCTTCCTTTGGTGTCCGCTGGTTTTGCCATTGCCAGCGTTGACTATCGGTTAAGCGGCCAGGCAAAATTTCCGGCGCAGATTGAAGATGTCAAAGCCGCCATCCGCTGGCTTCGGCTGCACGCCCCGGACTACGGACTTGATGTAAAACACTTCGGCATCATCGGTCACTCTGCGGGCGGACATCTGGCTTCGCTAGCCGGAATAACCGGCCAAAATTTAATTTTCGATGTCGGCGATAACCTGCATAAATCCAGCGCAGTGCAGGCGGTCTGCGTGATGTCCGGCCCGAGCGACATGGCAACGATGTTTGAGGGCGCGGACGAAAATCGGCGCAGTGCGTTGGTCGCATTGCTGGGAGGGTCGCTCCCCGAAAAACAAAAGCTGGCCGAAGCAGCCAGTCCGCTGACTTATGTGCATTCCAATGCGCCGCCATTTCTTTTTATTCATGGAGCCGACGACCAGACTGTCCCGGTGCAACAAGCCGTGACGATGAGTCGCAAATTGGAAGCGGCTGGCGTTAAGCAGAAACTGATCATTCTTCCGCAGACCGGCCATGATGTTTTTGCGCGCCGCCAACAATTTGCTGATGAAGTCAGAAAATTTTTTACGGAATCACTGGGAAACAAATGAAACTTGAAGCCGTTTTGCGGCGCCGCATTTCGGCCCGCACGCCGGTTATGCCCAGCAATATCTTTTTCATTATATGCGGACGAAATTGAAATGATAATGCGATTCAAATAGTGTTTTTGAAAATAGCCCAGCGCTTCAGCGCTGGGTTTAATCGCGCAAATTTATCAAAGTCCCGCAGGGACGAAAGAAAACTTCTGCCGTCCCTTGCGGGACTTATTCGTCTCGTTAATGTTTTACCCAGCCTTAAAAGGCTGGGCTATTTTCAGCCATGCAAATGCGCGCTGGACAGAAATTCGGCGGTCAGCTTTCATAAGCCTGATGAAAGCTGAAATTGCAAAAATCAATCATGCGCGCGGGCGAGCATGGACTGTGGCTGAATACAATATTAGGCGACAAATGAAGCCGTCCATTCTCATCGTTGCGCTGATGCTGCTTTGCGGATGCACCTCCGAAAAGGAGCGGTTCGACCGCGATATGCGGGAGCATTATGAGGCGCAGTGCGATAAGTATTTTGCCATTTATGCGTCGGACAAGCACAAGGCGAAGAAAGCCCTTGAGGATACGATTACGCTTTCGTTGGCAGAACGAAACAAAGCAAAGTATTATTGGCGTTTTAATCTCAACATTGCATTTTCGGAAGCACGACTTGCAGTCATGGCAGAAGATGAGGGTCGCAAGCAGGACGCTCAACGTCTTTTTAGTAGTGCGTCTGATTACATGGCACTTCAGAAGACGATGCTTCGTGAGCACTTGCAGGAGATGCCAAACGTCAAATTTGGAGAGTCAGCCACCAATTCCGCAGAGACGCCTACTCCAGACCAGTGGCGGGAGGCGATTGCAAAGTTGGATGCCGCTAATAATGTTCGATGGAAGTCGCCTAAAATGTAGATAGACTGCAAATTTTCTTCGCTGCCTTCGCGTCCTTCGCGCGACAAAAATGAAAATTGAAACCATCCTGACTCCGGCGGAATTGCCCGCGCTCGCCCAACACGATTTGCGCGCGACCGCGTGCGTCGTTTTCGACGTGCTGCGCGCGACCAGCACGTTTGTGACTGCGCTGCACAATGGCGCAAAAGGAATTATTCCGATTTCGGAAATTTCCGAGGCGCTGGAAATCAAGAATTCAGAAGCCAGAAGTCAGAAGCCAGAATTAATTTTGCTCGGCGGCGAACGTGATGGCGTGAAAATTCGCGTGGATGGAATTGTTTTTGATTTCGGCAATTCGCCGCGCGAATACACGAAAGAAAAAGTGGCCGGCAAAACAATTGTTTCGACGACCACGAACGGCACGCGCGCCTTTCGTGCTTGCGCAAATGCGAAAACAGTTTTGGCCGCTTCGTTTTTGAACCTCACGGCGACGGCGAAATTTCTTCAACTGAAAAATTTTGATAACGTCTTGCTCGTCTGCGCCGGCACGGGTGAAAATAAAGCGGACGAGGACGTGCTGGCGGCGGGCGCGCTGTGTGAATTGCTGGGCGATCTGGATTTGGAGTGCGGTGACGTGTCACCGCTTTCCAAAGCGCCGACATGTCGGCGCATTCCAAATTTTTCAGATTCCACGCAAATAGCGCGGCGGGCATGGCTGGAAATGAAGCCGGATTTGGCGGCGGCAATTTCCAATTCAGAAAACGCACGGCGTCTGCTGGCGATTCCTGAATTGCGCGAGGACGTTGTGTTTTGTTTGCAGCGCGATACGCATCCGCTCATCGCCAAAATGGACGCGGATGGCACAATCCGGTCGGTATCAGGCGACAGGCTGCATGATGCGACTTGACCGCAGTGTTTCTTCCTTGGCCAACCAGTCCAGCCATTCGCTCAAGACGATCAATGTCCACAGTGTTCGGCCGTGGTCGGCGTCGCGACAATGTTCGGACAGCAATTCCAGCGCAACCAAATTGCGGACGCCGATTTGGTTCAAGCGTGGATTGCCCAGCGCTGCCGTCGCCCATTCACGAAGCGGCCCGCGCAACCATCGGCTAATGGGCACGGACAAACCGCGTTTGCGGCGATAGACGATGGACTTGGGAAGATAACGCAGGGCGTAGCGTTTCAGAAATGTCTTGGTGGCAAAATTCCGAACGCGTTCCGCGCCCGGCAAAGTTTCGGCAAAGGCCATGACCGCTTCATCCAAAAATGGCGCGCGCAGTTCCAACGCGGAACTCATGCTGGCGCGGTCGGCTTTGGTGAGCAATCCTTCGGCGAGTGAACCTTCCAAATCCCATCGTTGCACGCGGTCGAGCAGCGCGCCGCCGACGGCATCGTCGCCACGCGGAGGCGTCGGCGGCACGCCGAGCCGGGCAAGAATTTGCGGGGTGATGTTTGAAGTCCAAAGTTGATGGCGGTTCATTCCGTCCAGTTCCGCGCCTTGCACAAAACGCTTGAGCAAATAGGAGATCGAGACTTTTTTTTCGTCGGGCGGTCGCGATTCGATGAAGCGGCGAAAGGGCGACTTTATCCAAGCGGGCAGTTTTCCATATCGTTCGGCGATGCCCGCGCCCAGATAAGTCGGATACCCGCCGAAAAGTTCGTCCGCGCCTTCGCCCACCAATGCCAGCCGCACATCTTGCGCGGCCCGTCGCGCCAGCAACGCCGTGGGCAACCACGCCGGATCCGCCAGCGGTTCGCCGACCATTTGAATGAGCGAGGATAAGCCGCTGCGAAAATCTTCAGGGCGAACCCAGACTGTCACGGGTTCCATTTTCAATTGGCGGGCGACGTTCGCGGCGAAATCCCCTTCGTCAAATGATTCCTCCTCGAAACGCAAAGTGTAAGCCTTCAGCGGACGTTCGGGATGCAACGACCGCGTGACCGCCGAGATCAGCGATGAGTCAACGCCGCCGCTCAAAAAAACCGCGAAGTCCACGTCCGCATCGCTTTGCCGCCGCACTGCTTCGCGGAACACGCGGTCAAATGTATCGAGGGAAGGACGCTGTTTTGCGGCCTCGATATTATTCCAGCGCCAATACTTCGAACGGCGGATGCCTTGCGGTTCTATCTGGACAATGCCACCGGGCGGAACTTTTTCAATGTTGGCAAAAGGCGTTTCGGGTGAAGTGAAAAATCCAAATCGTAAATATCTTCGCAGCGCGTCTTCATTGATGGGCGTCGGCAATTTTCCGCCGGAGACAATGCCCGCGATCTCGGTGGCAAAAATTGTTTCCCCGCCATTTCGCGTGAAGAAAAGCGGACGTTCGCCCGCGCGGTCGCGCACCAGCGTGAGGCGATGATGGCGCGGATCCCAGACAGCGATGGCAAATGCGCCCGTCAACCGGCTTGCAAATGCTTCGCCAAGTTCCAGATACAAACCGGGAATGACGGCCACGTCGGTTGCCTGCGTCACGGGACGTCCGCGTTCTTCCAGCCAGCGCCGCAATTCCTGATGGTTGTCTATTTCGCCGTTGCAGACCGCCACCACGCCGCTGGCTGCATCCACCATCGGTTGATGTCCGTCAGGTCCGCCACGAATCGCGAGGCGGGTTGCGCCCAGCACTGCTGATTCCGAAGTGACGATGCCGGTGTCATCCGGGCCGCGATGCGAAAGCGCCTGCAACATCGCGTTCACCCAGAGCCGGACGGATTCGGGCTGTCGCAATTCCGAAACGCTGACGATGCCGCAGATGCCGCACATTGCAAAAATTTTAAGGCGAGGGCAAAAGAACGCCAATATAAAACGGCGTCAATTGCTCGATGGTTGCTCCGCGATTGGCGGCACTCGCTTCAAGCCTGCTTCGATCCTCTTGCCGGGCGAGCAAAAACACCGGATGATTCCGCGCGGCGAGCCATTGATTCAGTTCAGCGACGGGAACCAGATTTGTCGGCCACGGATTTTCCGTCTTCAAACGGAAGATGATGTAATTGCTCGTCAACTCGCGGCCGTCTTTCGTTATCAAAGTCGCCGTGCGTTTCAGATAAAAAGGCAGTCCGCTCGGAAAACATTCCAGACAGGCCAGCTCCGTTTGAGGCGAAAGCGCGGGAAATTGCTGCGCTAATGTGCGCGCGGACTTGGCGCTGAAAACCACGTTCAACATTCCGTAATTCACATTTACCAACAGCAACGGGAAAAGTGCGAAACAAACGAAGCAAAATTTTATATTCCGCTTGCAACCCGCCAGCAAAGCAAACAGCGCGAACAGCAGGAGCAAAACAATCGCAATGGTTGTGTGCAAATTAAACTGGCTGGCTTCGGCAACGGAAATTCCCAATGGTCGCGCTAGCAGTTGCGTGTGGGACGATAGAAAAATCACCGCCGCCATCGTCAACAAACACACAGCGGCGAAACCGATTGCCGCGTGCCGGGCGATCCGCGCAATTTTCCCGCCATCATCCGTCAGCGCCTTGTCGAAAAATCGCGCCACCAAAATTCCGCACGCGACCGTCGTGCTCAAAATGTAGCCGGGCATTTTTGAATTGGACAAGGAGAAGAAAATCACCACGACCACCGCCCAGACGACACAAAGAACATCGGCGCGCGCCATTGTTCGCCGCGATTTCCACGCCGCGACGGCGGCCTCCGGCAACAGCAGGCTCCACGGCAGAAACATTCCCATCACGATGATGCCATAAAAATAAAATGGTTTTGAACGATGGAACTCCGTGGTTGTGAAACGATGAAAAGATTCTTCGACCAACCCGTAATGGGGAAAATCGGGATGCGCCAGCGAAAGCCCGATGAACCACGGCAGCACCACGCCAAAGAACACCAGCAGATTGAACGGCGCAAAAAGACGTTTCCACACGCCGCGCCGTCCCGAAACGCGATGAAATACCAGCAGCACCAAAATGGGGATGAGAAAACCGACCGGCCCTTTCACCAGCGTCGCAAAACCGGCGGCAGCCGCGCCGATGAGATACCAGCCGCGCCGCGAATTCCCTTCAGATTCCTCCGCGCGATAGCCCGCGAAGATGGCCGACACCACGAAAAAACAAAGCGCGATGTCGAAGATGATAGTTCGCGCATTCACCAAAAAAAGCGGCGTGGTCGCCAGCACGATGGCGGCAAGGGCGGCGCAGCGGATTCCATATTCGCGCCGGCAGAAAAAATAAATCAACGCCAGCAGCCCGATGCCAAAAACGGCCGAAGGAATGCGCGCGGCAGTTTCAGAATCACCGAATGCCGCCAGCGAAATCGAGACCGTCTTGAGGTAAAAAGCCGGCTTGTCCAGATAGGCGATGCCGTCGTAAGTGGGCGACAGCCACGCGCCGGATTCCTTCATTTCGCGCGCGACCTCGGCATTTCTGCCTTCGTCCGGCTGTTCCAAAGGCAAATCTCCCAATCGAAAACAGACGGCAACCCAGGCGACAGCCAGGGCGAGCAAAACCCATTTGACTTCTGATTGAAGACTTAAAAATGAACGGCGCGGTTCGATGGGCGCATTCTAACAATGCCGCAAACCGATTCAAGATAGAAGCGGCCAAACTTTAGGATTATGCCTTTGACGGAAGAAACGTGGCGGGATTCTCAATCTTCTCCCTCTCCTCGCTAAACGAGGAGAGGGCCGGGGGTGAGGAGCTTTGATTTATTGAGAATAACGAACCCCTCACCCTGAACCCTCTCCCCACTTGGGCGGGGAGAGGGAAACTTATAATCACCAAACTTTGCCTGATTATATTTGAATTGCAACTTAACCGGGCGAGGCGTAAAAATTGTCCTCGATTCAGATGCCGTCTGCGCGAGGCGCATAAAATCTAAAAATCCTGCATGAAAATCTCTTTCAGCAACCTGATGGCCGGAGCTTCACTTTTCTTTGCCGTCAACTGTCCGGCGGCGACGCATTATGTGGATTTGAACAGCGCCAACCCCACGCCGCCTTACGCTGATTGGAGCACCGCCGCGACGAACATTCAGGATGCGATTGATGCGGCGAGCGCGGGCGATTTTATCGTCGTCAGCAACGGTGTTTACAAAACCGGCGGACGCGCGGTTTATGGATTTGCGACCAACCGTGTGACTGTGGACAAACCAGTCACGGTGGAAAGCGTCAATGGACCCGGCTCAACAATCATTCAAGGTTCTCAAGTCAACGTTCTGTTTGGCATCCGCTGCTGTTATTTGACAAATGGCGCGTCATTGATTGGTTTTACGCTGACCAACGGCGGAACGCTCGGTCGCACGAGTGATACTTCGGGAGAAAATGGAGGCGGTGTTTGGTGTGAAGACAGCGGCGCAGTTGTTTCGAACTGTGTGTTTAGCGCAAACAATGCTTACCTAAACGGCGGCGGCGCATATCAAGGCACTCTTTTTAATTGTGTTCTAGCCAACGGTTCCATTGGGTCTTCCGGTAGTGGTGGTGGCGCTTTTCAAAGCATATTGTTCGATTGTATGATTTCGAACAATGTCGCGACCAGTGGCGGCGGCGTTTACAATTCGATTTTGAACAACTGCGGCATCATCGCCAATAGAACAATTAACGGCGGTGGTGGCGATGGCGCGGCCTATGGAACTTTGAGCAATTGCTTTATCATCAAAAATTCTGCCCCAAGTTTCGCTGGCACGGGCGATGGTGGCGGGACTTATTATTCCGCACTTAACAACTGCGTCGTCAGTAACAATTTCGCGCAGTTTGGCGGCGGTGTGGCTTTTGGCGTGGTGAACTATTCTCTCATCTCCAGCAATCGCGCCAGTTCCGGCGGCGGTGCTTACTCGAATGTTTTGAACAATTGTGTCTTAAAAAATAATTTTGCAGGTTCTCTTGGCGGCGGCGCTTACAACAGCGTTTTGTTAAATTGCACAGTGGTCAGTAACACTGTTTCGCTTGCCATTCAACCAATGGGGGAGGTGTATTTGGCGGCAGTTTGAGTAATTGTATCGTTTATTACAATTCTGCTCTCGTAGGTCCAAATTTCTCAAACACCATTGCCATGAATTTCTGCTGCACGACACCACTCGCAACCAATGGCGTCGGCAACATCACGAACGAACCGTTGTTTGTGAATCTCACCAACGATTTCCATCTTCAATCGAATTCGCCCTGCATCAACGCCGGAAATAATTCCTACGTCACGAACACGACGGACTTCGACGGCAACCCGCGCATCGTTGGCGGCACGGTGGACATTGGCGCTTATGAATTTCAATCGCCCAGTTCCATTCTTTCCTACGCATGGGCGCAGCAATACGGTTTGCCCACGGACGGCTCGGCGGATTACGCGGACACTGACGGCACGGGCATGAACAACTGGCAGAAATGGATTGCCGGTTTGAATCCCACCAATCCCGCATCCGTCCTCGCAATGTCCGCACCAATTGCCACCAACAATTCATCCGGCGTGGTCGTAAGCTGGCAAAGCGTCTCAACCCGGACTTATTTTCTGCAACGTGGCTCTGATTTAAGCGCGCATCCGATTTTTGCCAGCATCCAAAGCAACATCGTCGGGCAAGTCGGCACAACAAGCTACACGGACACAACAGCGACCAACAGCAATTCCTATTTCTATCGCGTCGGCGTGCAATAAAATCGCAGCACGGTTTGACCTTGATTCGCTTTGCTCTTCCATGTAATCTTCGCACAAAGGTCGGCTGGATGATTCAGAAGATTTCCACCAAAAATCCGACGGACGTTGCGAAGGAAGTCCAGGCAACGTATTTGCAAATTTTTCCCGGCGGCGATAAAACTTTTGTGCCGCACGCATTTCAATGGGCGTCCGATTGCTTCGAGGGAAAATACGCGGACTTTCAGCCGGTTGACGCGCGTTACCACGATTTCGAGCACACGCTTCAAGGCGCGCTTTGCATGGCGCGGATTTTGCGCGGGCGGCATCGCGCGTGGGCGCAACCGGCCTTGCCGCAACGCATGGCCGAACTTGGCCTGGTCTCGATTCTTTTGCATGACACGGGCTATTTGAAAAAGCGCGGGGACGATTCCGGCACGGGCGCGAAATACACTTCCGTCCACGTCGGGCGCAGCGCGGAATTTGCGGGCCAATTGCTCACCGAAAATGGATTTTCAGCAATGGAAATCGCGTCCGTCCAAAACATGATCTGCTGCACGGGCGTGGATGCGCTGTTGAAAGTCATTCCGTTCCAAAGTGAACTTGAAAAAATCACCGGCCTCTGCCTCGGCGCGGCGGATTTGCTCGGCCAGATGGCTGCGGACGATTACATCGAAAAATTGCCGGTTCTTTACGCGGAATTCGCCGAAGCCGCGCGCGGTTCGCCGCAAAAAAGCGGCATCGTGAACATGTTTTCCAGCGCCAAAGACTTGTTGCGCAAGACGCCGGATTTCTGGGAACAATACGTCAAGGTCAAGCTCGAGCGCGACTTTGGCGGACAATACCGCTACTTGAACGATCCGTATCCCGATGGCGCGAACGAATACATGGAAAAAATCGAGGCGAATGTCCGGCGATTGCGGAAATTGATTTCATCGGAGGCGGACACGACGGCCTTTTTGAAAAAACATTGCGTCGCTTAAAATTTGGCGCACCGGCAGTTTTCATTTTGCCTTTTCAATTGCGTGGATGTCGCAGATTTATTTTCCGTCTTTGCAAAGCTCCCGTCATGGTTTATTTTTCCAGCATGAGCACGGTGCAAGATATTGAAACAGCCATTGAACGGTTGGACGAAAGTTCGTTGGGGCAATTGTCCGGCTGGTTTGAAGATTACTTGGCGGAGAAATGGGAAAACCGATTTGCCGCCGACGCCCAATCCGGCAAGTTGGATGAATTGGGCGCGGCAGCCGACCGGGCGTTTGAGCAGGGCAAGTGCCGTCCGCTATGACGCATTTCACAACGCCGGAATTTTGGAAACACTTCAACCGTTTGCCGCAGGAAATTCAACGGCTGGCGGAAAAAGATTTCAAGTTGCTCAAACAAAATCCACGACACCCTTCTTTGCGTCTGAAAAAGGCGGGTGTTTTTTGGACTGCGCGAGTCGGAATTCATTATCGTGTCGTCGCCAAAGAACGGATTGAAGGTTTGAATTGGTTTTGGATCGGCCATCATTCGGAATACGATCGGCTTCTGTAATAAACTTTTCTCATGTCGCGCGAATACGTCCTTGAGCCATATCATTCTGCCGTTCATTTGCAGATTGATTACGCGCGCGAACTCAATCCGCAGCAGCTTGCCGCCGTCACCGCGTCGCCCGGCCCGGCGCTTGTCATCGCGGGCGCGGGTTCGGGCAAAACGCGCACGCTGACTTATCGCGTCGCGTATTTGCTGGAGCAGGGGATTCCGGCGGAAAGGATTTTGCTGCTCACGTTCACGAACAAAGCCGCCGCCGAAATGATGCGGCGAGTCTCGGATTTGATCGGACGCGAATTGCGCGAGCTTTGGGGTGGAACGTTTCATTCCATCGGCGCGCGCATTTTACGCACACACGCCGAATCGCTCGGCTACCACCGCGACTTCACGATTCTGGACCGCGATGATTCCAAAGATTTGATCAAAGCCTGCGTCGCCGACGCGGGGATTGAAACCAAAGGCACGCATTTTCCGAAACCGGAAGTGCTCAACGAAATTTTTTCGCTCGCCGTCAACACGCACAAATCCGTTGAAGAACTTTTGTATGAACAATACGAATATTTACTGGAAAAATACGAAGGCGAAAACGAACTCGATGAGGATATTCCGCGATTACTTCAACTTTACGTCAAACGCAAGCTCGCGACGAATGCGATGGACTTCGACGATTTGCTCGCGCTCTGGCTTAAACTGTTGCAGGAAAATGCCGACGCGCGCGAAATGTATCAGCGGCGTTTTCAATTTATCCTTGTGGATGAATATCAGGACACGAACAAGTTGCAGGGCGACTTGATTGATTTGCTCGCCGCGCGAACTAAAAATGTCACGGTCGTCGGCGACGATGCGCAGAGCATTTACGCCTGGCGTGGCGCGAATTTTCTGAACATTTTGGATTTTCCAAAACGTTATCCCGGCGCGAATGTTTTCAAGATTGAAACCAATTACCGCAGCACGCCGGAAATTTTGCAAGTCGCCAACGCCGCGATTTCGGCGAACCGAAATCAATTTGCCAAAACACTCACGCCGTCGCGCAAATCCGGTTTGAAGCCCGCGCTCGTTGCTTGCGATAATCCCGCGCAACAATCGGCATTTCTCGCTCAAAGGATGATGGATTTGCACGATGAAGGAATGAGCTTAAATCAAATCGCCGTTCTCTATCGTTCGCATTTTCATGCTTTGGAATTGCAACTTGAATTAATGAAGCGACAGATTCCATTTTCGATTACCAGCGGAATACGATTTTTTGAACAGGCACATTTCAAGGATGCAACGGCATATCTGAAACTCATCGTAAATCCGCGCGATGAAATTGCGTTCAAGCGCGTCGCGCAATTGCATCCGGGCGTCGGCGCGAAAGGCGCGGATAAATTGTGGAAGATTTTTAATTCTGAAATCGTTCCCCTCACCCGACCTTTGGCCACCCTCTCCCCATCGGATGGGGTGAGGGGCGAACGAAAGATTAAATTTCCAATCGCCACCGCTTTGGAAACCTGCGCGCCGCATACTGGAAAAAAAACTGCCGTCGCCTGGGCGCAGTTTGTCGCCACGGTGTCACAACTTGAAGACGAAGCCATTCGCAAAAGCCCCGCAAAAATGTTACGGCTGGTGATTGAAGCCGGCTACGACGATTACTTGAAAGAGAGTTATGACAACCATGACCGACGGCTTGGCGAATTACAACAACTCGCGGAATTCGCATTTCAATTCGCCAGCGTGGAGGAATTTTTAACGCAGCTTGTGTTGCTCACAAATGTTGAAGCCGAAGACGATGGTTTGGAGAACAAAACCGGAAAAATCCGGTTGTCAACGATTCATCAGGCTAAAGGTTTGGAATTCGACGTCGTATTTGTCATTATGCTTTGCGACGGATTATTTCCGTTTGGACGTTCAATTGAAAATGACGAAGGCATCGAAGAAGAACGGCGGCTGTTTTATGTTGCGATAACACGGGCAAAAGACGAACTCTATTTGTGTTACCCAACACAAAGAACCAAATTTGTCGAAAATATGCCTTTAACAGAAGGTTTGTATCCATCGCGATTTCTTTCTGAAATTCCGAAAAATTTGCTGAATGAATGGAATTTGCGAACCGGCTATTAAAAACTTCAAACGCGCGGGCAAATCTGGCATCTAATGAGTGTGCGCCACGTCGGAATTTTTTTAATTTGCTTCTGCTTCGCGATTTTTTTGCGGGCGCAAACGGCATTGCCATCATTCGGCAGTTCGTTGTCCGCACATCACACGCAGGCGAAATTGATCTTGTCCGCCGACACCGCAAAGCCCGGTGACACGATTTGGGCGGGCGTGGATTTGAAAATGGAATCCGGCTGGCACACTTACTGGAAAAATCCGGGCGCTGCCGGTTCGCCGACAAAAATCGAATGGCAGTTGCCGCCGGGAATTTCCGCCGGAGAAATCCAATGGCCGCTGCCGAAAAAACTTCCGCCCGCCGAAGTCACGACTTATGGCTACGAAGACGAAGTGATGCTGCTCGTGCCGCTCACGATTGAAACCAACTTGCCCGCTGGCGCGCTGAATCTTGCCGCCAAAGTTTCATGGCTCGAATGCAGGGAGGTTTGCATTCCGGCGAATCGAAATGTCGAAGCGAAATTAAACATCGGCAGCGAATCAAAAAATTCTGCTGACGCGGCAACGGTTGAAATGTGGAAAAGCAAAACGCCAAAAGCAGTTGCAAATTTAGATGTTTATGTCTGGTGGCATGATTCAACGAATACCAATCCAAGAACCCTCATAATTCAAGTCCACGCAGTTCAAACAAACACTTTGGACTTTTTTCCCGATGCAAATGATAGCTTTGAAATTCAACCGGAAACCAAATCGACTTACGACGAATACAGCAATTCGACGATAGTAAATAAATTAGTTAAAAAATTTTCTGGCGATTGGCCGAAGGAAATTTCAGGCGTGTTGGTTTTGAATTCGCGCGAAGGATTTGAAGTTAAAATACCTGTCAGTGACCAAACTCCAGCCGGTGAAACAATTTCTGCATCGAATTCATCATCGGTGAGCAGGACAGGCGTCGCGCCTGTCTCTAACTTAATTGAAAAAAATGCGGAGACAGGCGCGCCGCCTGTCCTACCGTTGATGCTGCTCTATGCCTTCATCGGCGGATTGATTTTGAACATCATGCCGTGCGTGCTGCCGGTCATCGCGTTGAAAATCCTCGGCTTCGTCAGCGAGGCGCGAAGCGAACCGCGACGCGTCCGCAATCTCGGTTTGATTTACGTGCTCGGCGTTTTGATTTCGTTTCTGGCGCTCGCAGCCATCGTCATCGGCGTCAAAGCCGCCGGACATCGCGCGGGCTGGGGAATGCAATTCGGCAGCCCCATTTTCATCGTCTGCCTCACCACGCTCGTCATGCTGGTCGCGCTGAATCTGTTCGGCGTGTTTGAAGTCACGCTCGGCGGACGCACATTAAATGCAGCAGGGCAACTTGCATCGAGGCACGGCGCGAGCGGCGCATTTTTCAACGGCATCCTGGCCACGACTTTGGCGACGCCTTGCACCGCGCCGTTTCTTGCGCCCGCGCTCGGCTTCGCTTTTTCGCAAAGCTCGGCAACAATCATTTTAATTTTTCTCGCCGCCGGATTTGGCCTCGCGTCGCCTTACATTTTATTAAGTTGCAATCCTGCGCTGCTGAAATTTTTGCCGAAGCCCGGCGCATGGATGGAAAAATTCAAGATCGCCATGGGCTTTCCGTTGCTGGCGACGGTTGTGTGGCTTTTCAATGTTGCATCAAGCAGCTACGGCAAAAATGTTTTGTGGCTCGGAATTTTCCTTGTCATTGTTGCGCTCGCCGCGTGGATTTTTGGAGAATTTGTTCAACGCGGTCGCAAACACAAAACTGCGGCGATAATCATCGTTTTGCTTTTACTCGGCGGTGGATACGTTTTTGCTTTGGAAAAAGAATTGGACTGGCGCGAAGCGATGCCGG